>Ga0102900_1000248_pt1 | contig 19332 bp, 20 predicted proteins | sample Colrivmeta1555C3_FD_78449 | JGI IMG/M metagenome (GOLD analysis project Ga0102900, IMG submission 78449) | Estuarine microbial communities from the Columbia River estuary - metaG 1555C-3 | ecosystem: Environmental > Aquatic > Marine > Intertidal zone > Estuary | place: USA: Columbia River...
ATGCCACGGCATGGACGGTAAAGGCAATACCGCATTGGGCGCGCCCAACCTCACCGACGACGTGTGGTTGCACGGCTGGGGTGTGGACCACGTGGCGACCATGGTCAACAAAGGCAAGCTTAACGTCATGCCCGCACAAAGCGCCAAGCTCACGGGCGACCAAATTCATGTGCTCACCGCCTATGTGTGGAGCTTGAGCAACGCGGGCAAGTTCAGCAAGTCTGGTAACTGAAGCCCGTTGGCCACGCGCTGTTAGCGTAGAGGCCACTGGCACCTAGCATGAGCAACATGACCCCCACCCGCGAGCCCTCCGAAGTCGCCCGCCGCACGCACCAAGCGGTCGCTTCTGACGAGGCCGTCACGGTCTCGTTGTACCAGTCGCAGGCCAAGATCTACGCCCGTGCCGTGAGGGGCCTCTTCACCAACTGGCGTTGGTTTTTTGTGTGGGCGACACAAATTGTGTTTTACGGCTTGCCGTGGTTGTCGTTGCACGAGCGCCAAGCTGTGTTGTTCGATCTAGAGGCCAGACGCTTTTACATCTTCAACCTCATCTTGTACCCACAAGACTTCATCTATCTCACCGGCTTGCTCATTATCAGCGCCTTGTCGCTGTTTTTGTTCACTGCGGTAGCGGGTCGTTTGTGGTGTGGCTACGCTTGCCCACAAACCGTATACACCGAAATTTTCATGTGGATTGAGCACAAGGTCGAAGGGGACCGTTCCGCCCGCATGCGCTTGGATAAGCACACTTGGAACGCCAATCGCGCTGTTCGCAAAGCGACTAAGCATGGTCTATGGCTGTTGGTGGCGCTGTGGACAGGCGCCACGTTTGTCGGCTACTTCACGCCCATGCGCGACTTGATGGGCAGCGTCGTTACAAACGCACTGGGCCCGTGGCAAACCTTTTGGGTGATCTTTTATGGTTTTGCCACTTATGGCAATGCAGGCTTCATGCGCGAGCAGGTCTGCAAGTACATGTGTCCCTACGCCCGCTTTCAAAGTGCCATGTTCGACAAAGACACCATGATCGTCACCTACGACGAGAACCGTGGTGAGCCACGCGGCGCGCGCAAAAAGTCAGATGATCCCTCTGAGCTGAACCTAGGCTCTTGTATCGATTGCACCATGTGCGTGCAGGTGTGCCCAACCGGTATTGACATTCGCAACGGCCTGCAATACGAGTGCATTGGCTGTGGTGCTTGTATTGATGTGTGTGACGAAGTCATGGACAAAATGGGCTACGCGCGCGGCCTTGTGAAATATGCCACCCAAAACGGCATGACCAATGGCTGGAGCAAAGCGCAGATGTTACGCCGTACCTTGCGCCCACGCGTGCTGGTTTACACCAGCATTTTGGTTCTCATTACCGTGGCCTTATTCACCAACCTGTTCTTACGCGACCCAATGCGCGTGGACGTTATCCGCGACCGGGGTGCGCTTGCGCGCATGGTTGAAAAAGGTTGGGTAGAAAACGTCTATCGTTTGCAGCTCATGAATGCGACCGAGCAAACGCAGCACTACGCCGTTCACATTCAGGGGCTTGACGAGGCGGTTCTCACCGCCGACGACGATGGCGTCTTTGCCGTATTGCCCGCCGAGCTACGCGCTGTTGCCGTTGCTGTGCGCGTGCCGCCGATGAGCCACGCGCCTGGCTCGCATCCTTTGCAGTTCGTGGTACGAGCTTTGACCGACACGGGCACGGATGGGGGTTCGGTGACCGAGTCGTCGACGTTTGTCATGCCGCGCTGATCGGCGTAGCAAGTTTTAAGAGGTATGTTTTTATGAGTACAGCCATGCGCGATACAGCCGTCCAAACATTGTCCGAAAAGCAATCGCATCAAACCGGTTTGATCTGGTGGCGCGAGCCACTGATGTGGCTGGTTGTTGGCGGTCCCGCTGTGGTAGTGGTAGCCGCCCTATACACGGTGTGGATTGCTGCGACCAACGTAGACCCACTCATAGACAAGGGCGCCCCAGATCAAACGCATGTTGTGCAACACCAGCGCGCCGTGGGCTTGAGTGATATGCCGGCTGGTCAAGCCCGCAATCACGTTGCAACGCCAGTGCAGGCCTTACCCGCGAGGTAAAAGGCTCCGTACCACGACCTTTATTACAGGTATCCAACATTCATGAATAACGCACAGTCCCATGCGCAAGCTGCACCCCGAAACGCAAGCGGCACGACCCAGCGCCTGGCCTGCATTTTATGGCCTGCTTTTCTGGCAGCGGGTCTAATGGAAATATTGGTGTTTGCATTTGTAAACCCCAGCGACTTGCACTTGGGGCAACGTCTACTTGGGATGGCACCCGCAGGCGTGTACAGCGTGACCTTCTTTGCATTTTGGGCGGCGACGGCGACATCCAGCTGGTTAACCGTATTGCTCATACTGCCGTTTCGCAGCGACAGCGCCTAACCTCGCACCAGTTTTCAGTGGCAGCGTAAGCGTATCAATCTCGACCATCAGGTACTGCCAAGGCGCGCAGGCCGTCCCTGTTGAGGATTTTGATATGGCGTTGCTTCACCTCAATGAGCATGTCGTCTGCGAACTTAGTGAAGGTACGGCTCACCGTCTCTAGCTTCATGCCTAGGTAGCTGCCGATCTCTTCGCGGCTCATTCGCAGCACCATCTCGTTCTCAGAGAAGCCACGTGCGCTCAGGCGCTTGGTGATATCGACTAAGAACGCTGCCAATCGCTCCTCGGTGCGCATGCTACCCAGCAACATCATCATGCCTTGATCTCTTACCAATTCTCGGCTCATTACGCGGTGGACGTGGTGTTGTAGGGTTGGTAAGTCACGCGAAATGTCAGCCATATTGGCGAAAGGTATGGTGCATACCTCCGCGTCCTCAAGGGCAATGGCGTCACAGGTGTGTTGACCGTTCATAATGCCGTCCATGCCTAAAATTTCGCCGGCCAGTTGGAAACCCGTTACCTGCTCGCGTCCGTCTTGCGCAGTAATCAGTGTCTTAAAGAAACCAGAGCGCACGGCATACAGCGCATCAAAGCTTTGCCCCGTGTTGAACAGGTATTGCCCTCGGTTTAGCCGCTTGCGGTTGGATACCACGCGATCGATCCGCTCTAACTCCTCGTTCGATAGGCCAATGGGCATGCACAAGTGGCTCAAGTTGCAGCTGGAGCAAGTAGCAGCACTTATCGATGCGCCGATATCAGACGTAAGATTATTTCGATTCGATGTCATGTAATCAAAGCCACGGTGTATTCGAAATTGTTAATTTGAGGGCGAGCCCGCGGCATAAGTACGCGAAAAATACCTGTTAATGGTAATCGCAAAAGGCTGGGTTTAATCGACCTGTGACAGTCGGTCGATGTTTAAAATTTCGTATCTACGGTTACTCTTATCGACAGGCCGTATGAGGCCGTCATGAATCAAGCGGCTGATTTCTCTACTCACCGTTTCCAACTTCAGGTCCAACATGCCTCCCATGTCTTCACGGGAAAATACCGCAGCGATCTCTGGCTGTAATGGATCTCGCATTTTCAATATCAACTGTGCAACGCGACGGCGAGCGCTACCGAAGTTAAGGTCGGCGATCCAGTCATCTGCGCTTTGCAGCGCGCTTTGCCACTGCGTTGTTAGTCGCTTATGCAGTCTCGGGGAGGTTGTGGACAGTTGCTGAATGAGTTGGATAGGGATTCGACAAACCGACAGATCAGTCAATGCAACGGCTTCATTACTGTATTGACCTGTCGCGATTGCCTCGAGCCCAACAACATCTCCCTGACGTAGGATTCGTACGATGCGTTCGCGCCCATCGGAAATATTCCTGACTAACTTCACCATGCCGCTTCTGATGGTCATGACGAATTCCGCTTTTTGCGCTTCGACATAGAGGGTCGAGCGAGGCGGAAATCGAAGGTCATCAATTGGCGTGTGCATGGCTGCAAAATCCTCATGGTTCAGATCTGCGAACAGAACCATGTCTCGGATGCCACACTTTTGGCAGTCTACGGTGCCTTGCCAAGCAGATTCAACCTTTATTGGAATCATTCAAAACTTCCTAATTCTTACCGATAGACGCGTTCGAAAGTTGGTTTCCCCGATGTCGTCTCGGTCATGATGTTTGGGAGCGATTTTAGCGCTGCATCGTCGCAACCCCTGGCTATCAAGTGGCGGCAATCCGCCAAATGAGCACACCACTCTGAGGTTCAAAAAATGATACGGCTAAATTAATTTAGCCTTAACTTTAGGGGCGCATATTCGGAACATCGATTTCTACGGACGATGTTTTTATGAGTGCTCCCTGCATAACATCCGATTCTCTGTCAGATCTTCACCTCAACTGGGTGTCACCACACGACCCAGGCCGATCTGCAGCCGAATCTTTTATTCAGCAGATTTATCGCAATGCATTCAGCGCGTCCGTTGAGACGTTCTCGCCGCTACTCGTTGGCTTTCGTGATCATGTCACCGACTGGACGGCTGTCGCGGGGTGTCGGTACGCATGTGACGGTCCTTTATATCTGGAGCGGTACTTGGACGAGCCGATTGAGGTTGCCCTCGGCTACGTAGTCCGCGAGCCAGTCCTAAGGGAAGACATCGTCGAGGTTGGCCAGCTGGCTGCGGCGCGGGTCGGCGACGGGAGGCGCCTCATCGGCGAACTACGGCATTCATTAGCGGATCAAGGGTACAAATGGGCGGTTTGTACCTTCACGCGGGAGTTAAGGCGTCTATTTTCGCAAATGGGTTTGACTTCAACTGTTCTGGTCGCTGCGCTATCAGAGAAGGGGATCGATACGCAAAACAAATGGGGCGAATATTACAAACATCAACCTGTCGTTGTCGCCGGTCGGCTAGATTGTTCAGCGTTTACGGAGAGCCACGGATGACAAACGACAAAGAAGCGAATATCGCTGTCCAGGGCCCCAATGACAGCTGGTGCATTTCCGCATGGCAGGGTGTGGTTGCAACCACTGCTGAAGTGTTGCGAGCAATTAATGTGAACGCTGGTACAGTCGTTATCAGTCAGCTAGATAACGGACCGGCCTTCATCGCGATAGACCAAGCGTTAGAGTTGCTGGAAGCGGTCCATGTGCCGTTGCCACAATTTTTTACGGATGAGCAGGTAAATTCAATTGGTGATTTGGTTGGGGCTGAATGGCTGCTTGAGACCGCCGTAGGTGAGCGAGTTGCCCGCCAGTGTGACCATGTCCAGATAGCAGGTAATGATGTGTGCAAACGTGCCCGCATCAGGAGGAGCGGGGCAATAAAACCGCACGATGGTACCGGCTTGATTACTTTCACATCGGGATCAACGGGAAACCCTAAAGGCGTTTGTTTATCCCGTGCGCACATGCGCTCAGTCAGCGACGGTATTCGCGAGGTGTTACAACGGCTTGACATAAAGCGCCACCTGAGTGCGCTACCTTACGGCGTACTTTTAGAGCACGTCGCCGGCATCAATACAGCGTTCTCTCAGGGAACAACAATCGTTTCTTTGCCGCTGGCGTCAGTGGGCCTGAAAGGGTCAAGCTCATTTGATCCCTGCATATTTGACCATTGCTTGCGGGCGTACAAGATTGAGAGCGTGATCTTGTTACCGCAAATGTTGAAGGCCTGGGTCCATTACTTAGAGAAAAACAGCCTGGTCGCTTCAGTTTCTTTGAAATTTGTAGCTGCGGGCGGTGCGCCTGTGGGGAAAGCCCTGATTCAGCGATCGACTGAGCTTCAAATTCCAGTTCACGAAGGCTATGGACTTTCTGAGGGTGGGTCTGTGCAAACCCTTAATTTAGCGCCAGATCAATGCACTGGTGGTGTCGGCAAAAGTCTCCCCCATAGTAAATTGACACTTGGTGACGATGGAGAGATATGGCTTCATAAGCCAGTGATGCTTGGTTATTTAGGGCATCCGCCACAGGGGGAGCAGCCCTTCCCGACTGGTGATTTAGGTGTGCAATCTGCCGACGGCACATGGCAAATCGTCGGGCGTAAAAAAAACGTGATCGTGACCAGCTTCGGACGGAACGTCTCTCCAGAATGGTTAGAGACGCTTCTTTGTGAGCAACCAATCATTGCGCACGCTGTTGTGATTGGTGATTCAATGCCTCGCCTAGCCGCAGTCATATGGCCCGTTGATGCAAACGTGACACGTTTGCAGATTGCAGAGGCGATTAAAACGATCAACAGTGGCTTGCCGGATTATGCGCAGGTCGCGAGTTGGTGCTTTGGCTCGGTCGACAGTGACTCTCGGCAACTTGAATTCACACCAAATGGACGACCGAAGCGTCTGACCATCGCAGAGAAATACCGTTCTCATCTCCAAATTTAAAGGACATAAATATGACATTCCACGATAGATTAGTCAGTGAGACTAAAGAGAATCAGCAACACCTCATTTCCTCGCCGATCATATTGGCATGTTTGAGTGGTGCGATCGATCTAAACAGCTACCAAGCTTTTCTAACACAGGCCTATCATCATGTCCGGCATACAGTCCCCCTTTTGAGAGCTTTCCGCTCAAAATTGACGCCCAATGAAATTTGGCTGGAACCTCACCTACATGAATACATTGAGGAGGAAATGGGGCATGAGGAGTGGATCGTCAATGACCTGGTGGCCTGTGGTTTCAGTCGCGAACACGCGTTGGATACCGGTGCAAATTCAGCAACACAAGCAATGGTCAATCATGCATATCAGCTAATCGCAAGCGGCAGAGGCATGGGGTTCTGGGGCATGGTGTTCGTGCTTGAGGGGACAAGTGTTGCCCTCGCGTTAAAGGCTGCAGATCAAATTCAAGATTCGCTTGCATTACCGGATGCAGCGTTCTCGTACCTTCGATCCCACGGAACGTTGGATCAGTCACATACGGCACACTTTGCCGACCTTATGAACCTTATCGAAGATCACGAGACCCAATCGCTCATCATCGCAGAGGCAAAGAACTTTTTCAGGTTGTACGCTGAAATTTTTAGAACCTTGCCAATGCCGACGCCTGAGGTTCGAACATGAAGCAACGCATGGTGGTCATTGGTCATACCGGGGGTATCGGTAAAGCACTCACAGCAAAAAGTCGACAAGAGGGTTGGTGGGTGATGGGCGCCTCCAGAGGTTCAGCTCTGGACGCCGATCCGATCGATTCTGAATTGTCAGTGGACATCACTCTGCCGCAAGATCGCAGACGGCTTATCGAGGCGATCGTTGAAAACGAAATCAACGTCGTGGTGTTTGCTGCAGGCACTCCCCATTTTTCACCAACCGCAAGTGTGAGCGAGTCGGACATTGACCGTGTCTTAAATTGCAACTTACTGGCACCGATGGCAATTACAAGCGGACTTTTGGCGGATTCTTCAAAACTGTCCAGTGTCAAGACGCTTCTTTACGTCGGATTTGCGGTTGGCGATATCGGGCTCCCAGGTTATAGCGTCTACGGCGCCAGTAAAGCAGGGTTACATCGATATGTAGAGAGCCTGCGCCGAGAGAGGGTGGGTGGCGAGATTGCTTTTAAGCTGATCGTTCCTCGAGCGACAGAGACACAATTCAATTCGGCAGCTGCTTCAGCTTATGGTTCCGCTACAGGCGCCAGCGTAGACACACCAGAATTTGTCGCGCAGGCGATATTCGGAGTGATAACAGGAAAACAAGTGGCTAAGTCGGTCGGGTCACTTGAATCAATCTTCTCGAAAATTAATCAACTATTTGGCGCGTGGATAGACTTTGCTTTCAAAAAGCATGCACTCGCGTTGAGGGATTTACCGCGATAGTCACCCGCGCGCATGCATGTCCCTTCGTGGTTTTTGATGCATGCCTTGGGAGAGTAAATCCCGCAGGTTATGCGTCGTACTTTTAATTGAGCTTTATGTCCCCAAACATTGAACCCAGTGTTGTTTCAGCGTTCTCCAATACGAAGTAGCGCAATGCCTCTGCGGCGGGGGATAGCATTTTTGATTGTGTATGTACCAGGTTCCATGCGCGGAATATGGGGGTTCCAGCAACGTTCAGGATACCGATTTCGTTCTGTTTGATTTCGGATCCGATGGTGTGCAGCGATAAGAAACCAAGGCCCAAATCAGCCATGACGGCTTGCTTAATCGTCTCGTTTGAGTTCAGTTGAATTTTGTAACTCGGTTCTATCCGCGCGTTATCAAAAAACTGTTGCATGACGGCTCGTGTACCCGACCCATGCTCGCGCACGATGAAATGCTGGTAGCGCAGGTCCTCTGCATCAATTGGCTCTACCAGACTGCGTTGGTAAAGTCGGTTCTCGGTCGCCGCTACAAACACCAAAGGATGCACGGCGAACGGCTCGGCACGGTAGCGTAACTCTCTGGGCGGACGGCCCATCACAGCAATGTCGACCTCGTTCGCTTGAAGCATCACCACCAGTTGCTCGCGGTTACCCGTTACGACCCGCAAGTCAACGCCCTCATGACGCTTTTTGAATTCAGACAGCATGCGCATCATGAAGTACTTCGAAGTGCCGACCATACCGACTGTCAAGATGCCAACCTCGGCACGCTGAAGCCGCGCTGCAGCATCCTCGGCATCTTTTATGGTGGCCAAGATGCGCCGCGCATACAGCAACATGTATTCGCCGGCCGTTGTGAGTCTTATCTTTTTACCGGTGCGGTCAAATAAGGCCATACCTAAATGGCCTTCTAGTTCTTTGATCTGCATGGTCACAGCAGGCGGCGTCAGGTGCAGGGCCTCGGCTGCTCGGGCAAAGCTCAGGTGGCGCGCAACCTCATTGAATACGCGCAATTGGCGGAAGGTGGCATTTTTCATTAAGGAAGCGCTTAACTCATGACATCTGAGCCGTAAATTTACCTTATTCGCGTTCAGTCGTCGTCACTTAACTCCGGATCCCACCCCATGCGCTTTGCGCGGTTAATGGCCTCAGCGTGAATGCGTTCATGGCGCTCCGCCAAGTCGGCGGGTAAGCGGCTGGGCAGTTGACCAAAAGGCTCCCAAGCAGCATGGACAGCCTCAATAAGAAGCTGTAGTTCACCACTGTTCTTGTTGGCGAAGCCATTGCCTTCGGGCAGTAGACCGAATACCCACGCATCCCGAATGATTCGGCCTGTCATGGTCATGCCGTGATGGTCTTCATGATCGATGCCTTTGTAGGTATTTTCGCGGGTATTGATTTGTGCCATGTTCGTATCAGGTTTAACGCGTCAGACCAGCATACATTACCGGCAGTTTTTCGGGAAGTTTGGCGACGTTATCGATCACCAAGAAGTGTCGTTCACCGAATATGCGCCGTACGTATTGATCAGCGCGTGGGTCAAGGCTCATGCAGTAGGTCACGACGCCGCTCCGGCTCGCTGCCTCCACCGCCTTTTTTGTGTCCTGTCGCAGGTATTGGGGGTCACGCACATCAACGTCAGCCGGTTCACCATCGGTGACAACGATGAGCAATTTTTTGCTGCTGCGTTGTGACTGCAACGCCGATGTGGCATGGCGTATTGCTGCACCCATACGGGTTGATAATTGCCCCTCCATACCGGCTAACCGCGCTTTGGCGAGGTCATCATAGGGTTGGTGGAAGTCTTTGAATCGCCAGTATTTAACGTCATGACGACCGTCTGAACAAAAGCCATGAATGGCAAACGGGTCGCCGACTTTCTGGATGGCATCAGCCAGTAGCGCGCAGGCGTTTCGCGTGAGTTCAAGGACGGTTTGATCTTTTGCCGCGATTTTTTCGTTTGTTGATTGCGATAAGTCGAGCAGCACCAAGATTGAAATATCGCGTGTCTTGCGGACGCTGCGCATCATGATCCGCGGATCAGGCTGTCGCCCCATACGCACATCGATGAGTGCGCTGATAGCCGCATTGAGATCGACCTCGTCGCCGTCTTCAAGCTTTCGAATGCGTTGCACGCCTTGGGGTTGCATCGCATCGAGTATGAATTTCATACGACCGATGATCCCCCGGTTCTCCATCAAGACGTCGTTGATGACTTGTGCGTCCCCCACCTTCGGGTGGCGCTCCTGTACGGTGGCCCACGCTGGACGCTCGAGTTGGATCATGTGGTCCCATTCGGGGTAGTGGACCGGGGGTAAAACAGGTGGCTGACCTTCAAGCGCATTGAAGGAAACACCGAGATCTTCATAAGGGAAGAGTTCCGTGCCAAGGACCCAAACTTCCTGAGCATCGTCGCCAGCACCCTCAACCTCCAGCTCGTTTACAAATGCCATGAGATTGACTTGCTTACGTACCTGTTGTTTCGGTGCGTAGCCCGTTGCGACGGCGCGCTCGGCATCAAAGCCGTCGAAAGCCCAGAAATAGCGGTTGTCGTCACGGTATAACGCGCGTTGCGTATCGGCCTGCGCCTTAAATCGGGGGCCGCCGGTCAGGGCTTCATAGCTGTGAGCCAGTTGTAGACCGACCGACTTGGTAACGTGGTTATCGCCTGGGTTGGCGTGGATGTGTGTCGCTGCCGCTTGAAACAGGTTGCGGCCTTGTGCGATCCATGGATGCGTGTCTACATATTGGTCGTCAAGCAGTGCACGAGCAAGGCGACCAAGCCAATCGCCAGCACTTGTCTGAGCGGTGTTCGGTGTGTCATGAAAGGGTGCCCATAAGGCGTGCATACGGGGGAAGCGTGCAATCGCTAAAGCCTCGACGCGGGCATCTTCAAGGGTGCCAATCAGCGCAGTCTCCCATGGTGTCAGGTCATCTGTTGATATCGTGAGGCGCGTGTACATAAGGTGTGCCGCCGCGTGCGCTGCTGCTGCCCTGTAGACGGTTAGCGAGTCAATGGTGTGATCGCCGATGGTCAGTGCGTCATAGGCATCAGGTAAGTGGACGATGTAGTCTTCAATGAAGGGTTGATACCCGGTGCGGGTCTCGAAATCGCCCGCTGTGGGGCGCATGTAAAAGTCGCGTCCCCAGAGGGCACGCAGGTACATATTGATTCGTCGTTGGACATCAACGAGCAAGGTACCCTTACGCTCTTTTTGTAGGATCGCAAGCGACTCCTTTGATGCCAAGCCAAAGTAGGCGACCTGCGCTTCAAATGCCGTTCGATGCGCTTGGGCACCCCAAGTCGCCCATCGCCTAAGGCCGCCGAGTGTCAGTTGGGCAAACAGGGTGTCAAGCTGGCCCAACATCGGTCGCAAGCCTCGAGGCGCGAGCGCCACAAGCGTGTTTAAAAACTGTAAGTACTGTATGAACAGTGTTGAGTCGCCAAGCCGCCGAGCGGCGGTGGGCGCAGTGGCGATGACCAATTCGATGACGGCGCCTGACGTTTTTGAGGCCAGCATCAGTGCCGTCGACGCGAGTTCGGAGACGACGTCTTCACCAATTTCTTGGGCAACTTGGGGCGCGCAGTCAATCCATGCATCAACCACGGCCTGGCCACGGCCTAGGCTGCGCAGTGCGGCGGCGCCCTTGACGAAATTGTCAAGTCCCCGCGCTGAGAAAACCTTGGTGGCATCGCTCCATTGGCTTTCTAGACGAGTGCGTGAGCCCGGGTCTAACTGATCGATCCATTCGGCATGGTCTTCCAATTGCACGCTCATGGTGTCTAGAAAAATGTTGCCACCGCGGCATCCAGCGCGTCGCGCATGTCGGGGTCATCGGTGATGGGACGCACCAGCGAAAATCGGCACGCCGCGTGTTCCTCAACGCCTTGGGCTATCAACGAGCCGGCATAAATCAGCATGCGTGTGGAGACGCCTTCATCCAGTCCGTGACCTTTCAGATTGCGCGCTCGCTCGGCGATGTTCACCAGCTTGTCAGCGGTGGTGGCGTCCACGCCCGTTTCATGAACGATGATTTCGCACTCAACTTCATGCGACGGATATTGGAAATCAAGAGCGCCGAAGCGCTGCTTGGTCGACTGCTTCAAATCCTTCATCAGGCTCTGGTAGCCGGGGTTATACGAAATGACCACCTGAAAATCAGCATGAGCCTTCACCAATTCACCTTTTTTTTCCAACGGTAATACACGGCGGTTATCTGTGAGTGGATGGATGACGACCGTGGTGTCCTGTCGTGCCTCCACCACCTCGTCGAGGTAGCAAATCGCGCCGTGACGGGCGGCGAGTGCCAGTGGCCCGTCTTGCCAACGCGTACCTTGTGCGTCGAGCAGGAATCGCCCCACCAGGTCACTCGCGGTCATGTCCTCGTTGCAGGCAACCGTGATGAGCGGCTTGCCCAATTTCCAAGCCATGTACTCCACAAAACGCGTCTTACCGCAGCCGGTTGGGCCTTTGAGCATCATGGGCATGCGTACCGAGTACGCAGCCTCGAACAATGCCACTTCATCGTCGACGCAGCGATAGTAGGGTTCGGTGTGTATCCGGTAGGCGTCCAAGATTTCGCTCATAAGTTGCTCCGCTGCGCTTCAGACCGTCTTCCCTCGGAAAATCACCATCGATGCCCCCTGCGACTGGGTGAAGTTGTTGTAGCCAATGAGGCGAATGTGGTTGTCAGGGTTGGCTGCACGACAGGCTTCACATTCAGCGAGTACGCGATCCACGTCCGTCTCACCAAACATCGGTAACTTCCACATGTACCAATAAGAGTCCATCAGGTACTGGGGCTCGGTGTGTTCGATGGCGGGATTTAGACCACACTTAACAAGGTATTCCACTTGTTTGCGAATTTCCTCTTTGGTCATGGCTGGGAGGTACGAAAAGGTCTCAAATTTGCGGCTATCGGGATCTGATAAGCGAGAGTTGTAGTCTTGCATGCTCATGATGAATGTCCTTTCAATCTTGGGGTTCTGCGATCCAATGGAAACGGTTATTTGTGTGCGACATCGAGTTTGTCGACCGTGTCAAATTCAAACTTAATTTCTTTCCACGTCTCCATTGCAATCTTGAGTTCTGGCGAGTGTTTTGCCGCCTCGGTGAGCACACTCTTGCCCTCTTTTTCGACAGCGATGCCCTCGTTACGCGCTTTCACACAGGCCTCTAGCGCGACGCGGTTCGCTGCAGCGCCCGCAGCGTTGCCCCATGGGTGACCGAGCGTGCCGCCACCGAACTGCAGAACGGAGTTGTCGCCAAAAATATTCACCAAAGCGGGCATATGCCAGACGTGGATACCACCTGAGGCGACAGGCATGACACCCGGCATAGAGCCGAAGTCTTGATCAAAGAAAATGCCACGGCTCCGGTCCTCTTTGATGAATTCATCACGCATCAGATCAATCCAGCCCAGGGTCGATGCGCGGTCGCCTTCTAGTTTTCCAACGACCGTGCCCGAGTGCAAATGGTCACCACCTGACAGCCGCAACACTTTTGTCAAAACTCGGAAGTGGATACCGTGGTGGGGATTACGGTCGAGTACCGCATGCATCGCGCGGTGGATGTGCAGCAACATGCCGTTATCCCGGCACCAATTGGCCAAGCCCGTATTTGCCGTCAAGCCGCCTGTTAGGTAGTCATGCATGATGATTGGCGAGCCAATTTCCTTGGCATATTCCGCGCGCTTATACATTTCTTCAGGCGTGGGTGCCGTGACGTTCAGGTAGTGGCCTTTGCGTTCGCCCGTCTCTCGCTGGGCTTTCTCAATTGCCTCCTGGACGAAATCGAAGCGTTGGCGCCAGCGCATAAACGGTTGACTGTTGACGTTTTCGTCGTCTTTTGTGAAGTCCAAACCGCCCCGCAAGCACTCATAAACAGCACGCCCATAGTTTTTACCAGACAGGCCCAGCTTGGGTTTGATCGTGCAGCCCAACAACGGACGGCCGTATTTGTTCATGATGTCGCGTTCAACCTCAATACCATGGGGCGGACCGCCGCAGGTTTTGATGTAGGCAATGGGAAAACGGACATCCTCCAAACGGAGTGCGCGCAATGCCTTGAAACCAAACACGTTACCAACGAGCGACGTCAGCACGTTGACGACGGAGCCTTCCTCAAACAAGTCAATGGGGTACGCGACAAACGCATAGAAGCAAGTGTCGTCACCCGGGACATCCTCGATTTGGTAAGCGCGCCCTTTGTAGTAATCCAGATCGGTCAACAAGTCCGTCCAGACGGTTGTCCAAGTGCCTGTTGACGACTCTGCAGCCACGGCGGCGGCCAGCTCCTCACGGTCAACGCCTGGCTGGGGCGTGATTTTGAAACACGCCAGAATGTCGGTGTCCTTGGGTGTGTAGTGGGGCTCCCAGTAGGTGCTTCGGTATTCCTTCACACCAGCGTTGTAGGTTTTGGTTGCCATGCGTTTTGCTCCTTTGCGGTGATAGTTGGCGACTTGGTGGAGCGATTTTTAGTGATATGAACGTTAAGTAAAAGTAAAATGTTGTAACTGTTATCGTTTATTTGGGTAAATGTATGAACTTAAGGCACTTGACCCTGCACCAGCTGCGTATCTTTCAGGCGGTCGCCGCACACAACAGTTTTGCGCGAGCAGCGGAAGCGCTGCACCTCTCTCCGCCAACCCTCTCTCTTCAGGTCAAACAGTTGGCCAACACCGTCGGCCAACCCTTGTTTGAGCAGCTTGGGAAAAAGATTTTTTTGACGTCCGCGGGTCAAACCCTTGCGGATGCCGCAAACGATATTTCAAAGCGGATGGAGCTTTTGGCTGAAGACCTGTCAGCGTTACAGGGGGTCGAACGTGGGCGCTTAAAGCTGGCAATCCTGACGACTGTCAAATACACCGTACCCAAGCTGTTGGGGGGGTTTTGTGCCGCACATCCTGGCATTGAGGTGTCTATGGTCGTTGGCAACCGAGAAAACCTGTTGCAGCGTTTGGTGCGCAACGACGATGACCTGTACATCATGGGGCAGCCACCCGAGCACATGGAGTTGATTTGCGAAGACTTTGCCGACAACCCACTGGTGCTTGTGGCGCCGCCCAATCATCCGCTGGCCGCGCAGACGGCAATCCCACCGAGCGCCCTAATTGGGGCGTCTTTCATCATGCGAGAGCCAGGTTCGGGGACACGCTTGACGACTGAGCGTTTTTTTACAGAGGCGGGTGTCGAGGTGGTCAATCGTTTGGAAGTGGGTAGCAATGAGGCGATTAAGCAAACGGTCGCGGGCGGTCTGGGTCTTGCGGTGCTATCCGCGACCACCGTTGTTTCGGAGTTGGCGTTGGGTGAGCTGGTGAAGTTGGATGTTCAAGGCTTCCCTTTGATCCGGCATTGGCATCTGGTCTACGCGCGTGGCAAACGCCTGTCACCAGCGGCGTTGGCCTTCAAGCGCTGGTTGGCTGAACACCCGGTGAATACCCATTTATAGGCCGCAAAACCGAAGGGAAGGGGGATGAATCTCAGTCAATTAAGTATTTACTTAATCAATAGACAAGATTTTATGAATTGCACTTATTGATTTGGGTTTTAAAGTGGGGGTATTGACCAACAGGCGCCTCTACAAAACACCTCGATTGCCGTTCATGACCCTGAAAGCACTCATCTTTGATGTCGATGGCACGCTCGCTGACACCGAGGCTGCGCACTTGGCTGCCTTTAACGAGGCTTTTCAAAGCATGGGCATCCCGTGGACGTGGGACGTACCCACCTACACGCGCTTGCTGATGGTGTCTGGCGGTAAGGAGCGCATGCGTCATTATTGGGCGAGCGCTGATGAACATGCCGCCGCGATAGCCAGCGAGTCACTTTCCGCCACCATCGAGACACTGCATGGTTTGAAGACGGCGGTCTATGAGCGACTGGTCGCCGAGGGCGCCGTCACCATGCGCCCCGGCATATTGCCCCTGATTGACGAGGCCCTTGCGGCAGGGCATGCATTGGCCATCGCGACAACGACCAGTCCGGCCAACGTATCGGCCTTGCTGTCTAAAGCGATCGGACCTCAATGGCGAGCGCAGTTTCAAGCGGTGGCGGATGCAAGCACGGCACCACTGAAGAAGCCCCATCCGCAGGCTTATCAGCAAGTTTTGCAGTGCCTAGGGGTTGACGCGCGGGACTGTATCGCTTTTGAGGACTCTGAAAACGGTTTGCGTGCTGCGTCCGCGGCAGGCATACCAACGATCGTGACCCCCAACGCATTCACGTTACACCACGATTTCACTGGCGCGACCCAACGCTTCCCGCACTTGGGGGAGGTTCACTTGGCCGATATCAAGGCCGTACACACCCAAATTTTCGATTGATTCTTTTATTGGATTGAGCTCAACCATGCCGTTTACCAAGCGCACCACCCTGACGCAGTATTTGATTGAACAGCGACGTCGTTTTCCGAGCGCGAGCGGCGACTTCAACGCGCTCATCTTGGATGTCGCGATGGCCTGTAAGGCAATCGCCAAAGGTGTTGCCTACGGCGAGCTGGGGGGTGTGCTCGGAAACCATGCCGGTGGGGAAAGCATTAACGTCCAAGGCGAAACGCAAAAGAAGTTAGACGTCCTGAGCCACAATTTGTTTGTGCGCCTGAACCAATGGGCCGGCCATTTGGCAGGCATGGCTTCGGAGGAGGAGGCCGAACCGATCGACATCCCCGCAGAGTACCCACGCGGCAAATACCTGCTGGTGTTTGATCCACTCGATGGCTCCTCAAATATCGATGTGAACGTCTCTGTCGGCAGCATATTCAGTATTTTGCGTGCGCCGGACACAGCGGATACACCGATTCCTGAGTCTGCATTTTTGCAACCTGGCTCAAAACAGGTCGCTGCAGGCTACGCCATATACGGGCCGACCACGATGCTGGTTTTGACGGTGGGTAATGGCGTGGCGGGATTTACCCTAGATCCGGTGCTGGGCGAATTTATGCTGACCCATCCCAAACTTGAGGTTCCCGCCGACACCCAGGAATTTGCAATCAATGCCTCAAACAGCCGCTTTTGGGAGGCGCCAGTTGCCCGTTATGTCAAAGAGTGCCTCGCCGGTAAAACGGGTCCGAGGGGTAAAGACTTCAACATGCGCTGGATTGCGTCCATGGTGGCTGAGGCCCATCGTATTCTGATGCGGGGCGGTGTCTTCATGTATCCCCGAGACACCAAAGATCCCAGCAAGGCAGGACGCTTGCGTTTGTTGTACGAAGCCAATCCCATTGGCATGCTGATGGAGCAGGCCGGAGGCCGGGCGAGCACCGGAGAGGTCCCGATGCTCGATGTTCAGCCCACCGGCTTGCATCAACGCATTGGTTTGGTATTTGGTTCAAAAAATGAGGTTGATCGCATCGAGCGCTATCACCGTGAACCCGCTCCCGATCTATCAGATATGGGTGACACGCCGTTATTCACGGCCCGTAGTTTGTTTCGCGACTAAACCATCGATCACAAAGCTATTCCTACTTGATTTTCGGAGAAGACCATGTCAGAACGCCACCCCATCATCGCCATCACGGGCTCCTCTGGCGCCGGCACATCGACAGTGACGCGCACATTCTCAAATATCTTTCGTCGTGAAGGTGTCAAGGCCGCCATCATTGAGGGGGATAGTTTTCATCGGTTCGATCGGGCGGAAATGAAGCAGCGAGCGGCTGACGCTGAAAAGGCGGGGAACAAGCATTTCAGCCACTTTGGACCTGATAACAACTTGTTTGACGAGATTGAAAACCTCTTTAAAACATACAGTCAAAACGGCACCGGGAAATTTCGTAAATATCTGCACAATGCCGAGGAGGCCGCACCCTATAAGCAAGAGCCAGGGACATTCACACCATGGGAAAGCCTGGCGGACGAGACAGATATCTTGTTTTACGAGGGTTTGCATGGCGCGGTCGTCACGCCGCAGAACAACATTGCGCAATACCCCGACTTGCGCGTGGGGGTTGTTCCGGTGATCAACCTGGAGTGGATTCAAAAGTTGTGGCGAGACAAGCACCAACGGGGCTACAGCACGGAGGCTGTGACTGACACGATTCTGCGCCGGATGCCTGATTACATCCATTACATCTGTCCACAGTTCGAGCACACGCATGTGAACTTTCAGCGTGTCCCCATGGTCGACACCTCAAATCCGTTCATTGCGCGAGATATTCCCTCGGCGGATGAGAGCATGGTGGTGATCCGATTCGCCAATCCAAAGGGTATTGATTTTCAATATCTTTTGACCATGATTGACGGCAGCTTCATGTCCCGCGCAAACACGATTGCCGTGCCTGGCGGGAAGATGGAGTTGGCCATGCAGTTGATTTTCACGCCATTCGTTTGGCGCATGATCGAGCGCCGCAAGCGCGCTTTAGGTCAAGGGTAAGGGGATTCGCATGGCAAACGCGATGGTGCCGCTTAAAGGAGTGGGTATGACGCAGTGGCGCGCTATTTTTTTCGATCTTGACGGCACATTGGTTGAGACCGCTGGGGAGATCGCTGACGCCGTGAACGACACGCTGACCGCTTGGCATCTGCCTGCTGTGAGTCAGAAACAAGTCGAAGACTGGATTGGTCACGGAACAAAAACACTCTTGATTCAGGCCTTGGCGTATGTCAAAGGCGTCAGCGTGGATGAGATCAAAGAAAGTGCGTTTTTGAGCGACGTATTACCAACCTTTGATCACCATTACCAAGCCCGCTGTGGCACGCGCAGTCAGCTGTATCCGCACGTTCGCGAGACTCTCGCCCATTTGCGGGAAGCGGGTGTGAAGCTGGCGGTGGTGACCAACAAAGAGGGGCGATATACCGATACGGTTCTCAAGGCGCAGCAATTGGATGATGCCTTTGATGCGGTGGTTAGTGGTGACACCTTTGCCGTTAAGAAGCCGAACCCTCACGCGGTCAGCGAGTTGCTTACCCGCTGGCACATTGATTCCAGTGCCGCATTATTTGTGGGTGATTCATCGATAGATGCAGCAACGGCGCGCAACGCTGGAATAAAGGTATGGCTACTACCCTACGGTTACAACATGGGGGCACCCGTGAATGCGTGCGAGCCCGATCGAGTGATTGATAACTTTGCACCTTTGATGCATGGGGCTGGTTTCTCGAAATAGCGGGTAGAAAGAGCCTCCGCACAAATAAGATTTCGATGCCAAGGGCATCAATCGTCTGATCCGTTCACTTAACAGGAGATTTTTATGGCACTCGTTTCCCTTCGGCAGGTCCTTGATCATGCCGCTGAAAATCAATATGGTGTTCCTGCTTTTAATGTCAACAATTTGGAGCAGGTGCAGGCCATCATGATGGCGGCACAGGCAACAGACAGCCCTGTTATCTTGCAGGCCTCTGCGGGTGCTCGTAAGTATGCGGGGGAGCCGTATTTGAGGCACTTGATTTTGGCTGCGATTGAGTCGCATCCGGACTTACCTGTGGTTTTGCATCAAGACCATGGCGCCTCGCCTGCACAATGCCAACAGTCCATTCGTTCAGGTTTCTCAAGTGTGATGATGGACGGGTCATTGATGGATGATGCCAAGACACCCGCCAGCTACGAATACAACGTTGAGGTGACCCGCAGAGTCTGTGAGATGGCTCACGTCGTCGGGGTGTCCGTAGAAGGAGAGTTGGGCTGTTTGGGG
>Ga0102900_1000294_pt1 | contig 17317 bp, 13 predicted proteins | sample Colrivmeta1555C3_FD_78449 | JGI IMG/M metagenome (GOLD analysis project Ga0102900, IMG submission 78449) | Estuarine microbial communities from the Columbia River estuary - metaG 1555C-3 | ecosystem: Environmental > Aquatic > Marine > Intertidal zone > Estuary | place: USA: Columbia River...
TGCAATATGTGCAATTTCTGGGGGCCCTAGTGTATGTAGTTTAATTGTTGGAAATTCTTTTTTAATCTGGCTAAATATATCGGTGTAAAAAGCCAAGCCTAATTCAGGATGATGGCCTCCTTGCAATAATAATTGATCACCGCCCCATTCCATAGTTTCTTTAATTTTTTGGCGGTAGGTGTCCATATCCGTAATATAAGATTCAGGATGTCCAGGCACTCTATAAAAATTACAGAACTTACAATTCGCAATACAAACATTGGTGGTATTTACATTTCTATCTATCTGCCAGGTTACTTTACCATGGGGCACTTGTTTTTTTCTCAACTCATTGGCAATATGACTTAACTCGGTAAGTGGCGCGTTTTCAAATAAAAATAGGCCTTCTTCCTTGCTTAAGTGTTCAAAATTCAAGGCTCTTTGGTATAATGATTCCAGCTGCATAGCTTAGGTATTAATTGGCCACAAAGTTAATCGAATTTATCGGGTTTCGAAAGGGCTTTAAAGAAGGTTCTTGCAATAGAAAAGGAACTGTTGTAGTTATTAAGTATTTTCGCCCTCTGTTATGATACAATTTGAAAAATTTCAACTAGACAATGGCCTTAAAGTATTGGTGCACCAAGACACCAGTACCCCTATGGCCGTAGTAAATGTTTTATATAATGTGGGGGCCAAGGATGAAGACCCTGCTAAAACAGGCTTTGCGCATTTGTTTGAACATTTGATGTTTGGAGGCAGTGTAAATATTCCTGTATACGATGAACCACTTCAAAGAGCGGGCGGAGAAAATAATGCCTACACTACGAATGACTTAACGAATTATTATTGTCAAATACCTGCAGAAAATATTGAAACTGCTTTTTGGTTAGAGAGTGATAGAATGTTGTCCTTGGCTTTTAGTAAAAAAAGTTTAGAAGTACAACGCAAAGTAGTTTGCGAAGAGTTCAAAGAACATTATATCAATAAACCTTACGGAGATGCTTGGCATAAAATGCGCAGCTTGGCGTATACACAACATCCTTATCGTTGGATGACCATTGGTGCATCCCTAGCACATGTGGAAGATGCCACTATGGAAGATGTGAAAGATTTTTTCTTTCAATTTTATCGTCCTAACAATGCCATATTAGTGGTGACGGGTAATGTAGAAACAGAACAAGTAAAACAATTAGCCAAAAAATGGTTTGGTCCTATTGAAGCTGGCAAAGCCTATGTACGCAATTTACCGAAGGAGCCTCTGCAAGAAAAAACTAGGTCCATGGATGTACGCGCCGATGTGCCTTTAGATATGCTCATGATGACCTGGCATATGGGAGGCCGTTTTGACGAAGGCTATCATGCCACTGATTTAATTACTGAAGTCTTGGGTTGAGGTACTTCTGCAAGATTATATGAGCAGCTTATTAAAGTGAAACAAATTTTTTCATCTATTGATTGTTATCATTTTGGAACAGTGGATCCGGGGCTACTTGTCATAGAAGGAAAATTAGTGAAGGGCATTAGTATGGCAGTGGCAGAGAAGGCGGTACTAGAAGAAATAGAAAAAATTAAAAATGAAATACTGGATGCCAAAGAAGTGCAAAAAGTAATTAATAAAACAGAAAGTGTGATTTGTTTTGAGGATATGAGTATTATGAATAGGGCCCATAGTCTGGCTTATTATGAATTATTAGGAGACGCAGACTTAATGAACAAAGAGTTGGGGATGTATCAAAGAGTAACGCCTACTATGATTCAGCACACAGCTCAACAAATATTCCAAGAGAACAATCGCAACACATTATATTATTATAGTAAATCCTAAATCATGGCCCTAGACAGAATAGTAGCACCTGTTATTAAAGACGCTATTGATTTTAATATTCAATTGAAACCTTATCAAAAGTTTAGCTTAGATAATGGGGTAGAGGTCTATGCCTATGAAGGCGGCTCACAGGAAGTGTTGCTTGTGGATATGGTATTTTATGCAGGCAATAGTTTTGAACAAAAAAACTGGGTGGCTGCTGCCACTAATTTTTTATTAAAAAATGGAACTGCCAGCAAAACCTCTTTTGAAATTACCGATGCCTTTGAATTTTACGGAGCGCATTTAAATAGAACCTGTACCAATGAAACAGCCACTGTTACTTTACATGGTTTATCAAAACATTTTCAGGAAGTCATTCCTATTATGGGAGAGATTATTTCAGAAGCGAGTTTTCCTGAAAAAGAAATTGCCATTTTAAAGCAAAATCAAATTCAAAGGTTATTACTGAATTTGAAAAAAGGCGACTTTATTGCCAATAGATTAATTGATGAATACTTATTTGGGTTTGATCATCCTTATGGAAAATATTCTGTAGAAAAAGATTATACAGCTATTAATAGAGAAGACCTAGTGGCTTTTTATGAACAGTATTATTTAAATGGAAAATGCGTCATTTTTATTGCAGGTAAATTTCCTTCTACCATGGAATCCTTACTCAATAAGCATATTGGCCAGCTGCCATTAAATAAAAAAGAAATTAAGGAGCAGGCGCATCCTATTATATCTGCTACTGAAAAAAAATATAGTATTATTAATGATGCAGCATCGGTGCAAGGCTCCATTCGTTTAGCCAGACATTTTCCGAATAGACATCATCCCGATTTTCCTGCAGCACAAGTGCTGAATAATATTTTTGGTGGATTTTTTGGATCCAGGCTGATGAGTAATATTAGAGAAGACAAGGGTTATACTTATGGTATACATAGTTATTTACAAAACTATAAACATGCAGGGGCTTGGATGGTAAGTACCGATGCAGGTAAAGATGTTTGCAAAGCCACGATTGAAGAAGTGTATAAGGAAATGAAAAAATTAAGAGAAGAACCTGTGGGAGAAGATGAATTAAAATTGGTTAAAAATTATATGTTGGGTGCTTTATTAGGTGATTTGGATGGACCCTTTCAAATTATAAGTCGCTGGAAAACCTATTTATTAAATGATTTAACGGAAGACTATTTTTACAATACCATTAAAGTGGTGCGTTCTGTTCGTCCTGAGGAATTACAAGCCCTTGCCAATACCTATTTAAAAGAGGAAGATTTTTACGAATTAGTGGTCTATTAGTATTCTATTAGAAGTCTATTAAGAGTGTTTTACGCTACCATTTATCCTTTCCTAGTTTCGTTCATAAAAATATTATTTATATAATATATTGTAAATCAATGTATTGTAATATTTATACCTAAATTTATAGTACTATGCCATACATAGTACTATAAATATCCTTAGTTTTGTGTTTCAAATTAATTCTTATGGATATTCAAAACACACAAAGTCAGATGCGCAAGGGCGTTTTGGAGTTTTGCATATTGTCCATCATTCAACAAGGGGAGGTTTATCCAAGTGATATTGTTGAGAAAATGAAGTTGGCCAATTTGCATATTCTAGAAGGTACATTGTATCCTTTGTTAACGCGTTTAAAAAATGCGGGCCTCTTAAATTATCGTTGGGTAGAAAGCATCAGCGGACCCCCAAGAAAATATTTTGTAATGACTGAAGAAGGCAAGGCAGCCTTTGCCGTTTTATTACAAACCTGGAAAGAAATGACTACGGCGGTGGATCAACTTACCCAAGAAAAAACAAATACTGCTGAAAATAGTAATCAAGCAGTTTCTTAAACCTACATTTTAAAAAATATTTTATGAATAAAGTAATCAATATCAATTTTCAAGGTCGCATACTTCCCATTGAAGAACAAGCGTATGAAATATTGAAACAATATATAGAGTCGCTGCGTGTTTATTTCGCCAACGAAGAAGGACGCGATGAAATTATTAATGACATTGAATGTCGTATTGCAGAATTATGTGAAGACCGCTTGAAAAAAGGAACGGTATGCATCGCTGCTAACGATATCGATTTAATTATTACCAGTATTGGTCGTCCTGCCGATTTTGAAGCCCAGGATGGTTTTGAACAATCTACTGCTGCTACTGCGAATAATTCAAACGATGGTCGCCAACAAAACGCGCAACAAAATACCAGTGGGAATAATAACTCGAATTTTTATAGAGATGGCAATAGACCTAAAAGACTATACCGCGACGAGCAAAACAAAGTATTGGGCGGTGTTTGTAGCGGTATTGCGAACTACTTTGTCATAGAGCCCTGGATAGTGAGAATTCTTTGGATCTTTTTAATAGGTGTGAATATACTTGCTTATTTAATTTTATGGATTGCGGTCCCAAGCACTTCTATTAAAGAAGTAGGGGGTGTGCGTAAAAGATTATTTAGAGATATAGACAAAAAAGTAATTGGTGGTGTGGCTGCGGGTTTGTCTAAATACTTTGGTATTCAAGTATGGATAGTGAGAATATTATTTTTAATTCCATTTATTCGCTTTGTGGTGAATTTCAGACATATGCATTTATTCCAATTTTGGGACGCACCCGATTTCCCGAATTTTTTAGACATTACATTTAGTCCAGGTGCTGTTTTTATATATATCGTTTTATGGTTGGTACTACCTGAAGCTAAAACTAGTGCGGATAAATTAGAAATGGTAGGGGAGAAAGTAGATTTGAATAGTATTAAAAACACCATTCAAAATGATATGGAAGGATTTAGTAAAAGAGCACAATCTTGGGGCAGCGATTTATACAATAGAAATAAAGGAACGAATAATTCGAATGAAGCGAGTGAATCTAATCTTGAGGGGACAGCCACCACGCATAATCAAGACGCTAATAAATCTTCAGAAAATCATAGGTCAACAGAAAATAGAAAAGGATTTTTATATTTTATTGGCAGAATTATAACAGTATGCATTAAGGGCTTTGTTTATTTTATTTTAGCCATTGTAGGTATTTCTTTATTAGCTGCTTTATTTGGAATAGGGGTGGCAGCTACTGCCTTACTGCCTTTGAAAAATTTCTTAATAGAAGATGGTGCGCAAACTTGGTCCGTGATAGGAGCCATTTTACTTTTTGTATGGGTTCCCATTATAGGAATAGTCACTGCTGTCATTAGAAAGTTTGCAGGACTAAAAAAAGCTAATATTTGGGTGAGATCAAGCTTTATCGCTTTATGGGTACTTGGATGGGTTTGTATATTTTATTTTGGAAGCAGTTTGGGAAATAGTTTCTCTAGACATAATTTACCTGCAGAGCAAAGCATTGCTTTGACAAATCCTAAAATTGATTATGTAGAAATTACGGCAGCACCTAAAATGAAATATTATGAAAATAATTGGTTCCAATTTGAACCATTTCAAGGATTCGCTGATGAAGACACTGTATATGTAAGAAATTTACGTATTAGAATTGTACAATCTTTAAATGATAGTTTTCAAGTGAAAATTGTGAAGTTAAGTAATGGGAAGACGGTTCAAAACGCCAATGACCTTGCCAATAAAATAAACTTTGAACTCACACAACAAGATAGCCTCTTGTATTTAGATAGAGGCATTGGTATTAATAAAATAGACAAGTTTAGAAATCAGCATATAATTATGACCATTGCTGTGCCTATTGGTAAGCGCATTAAAATTACCAATAAAGGCTGGTCTCAAACCAATGTGAATATTAATGGAAGAGGCATGAGAACCGGTACCATTGACCGTATTAGTTCTGATGAGAATTGGTATGATGAATGGAATGAACCTTGGGACAATGAATCTTATCAATATGAAAGAGGGGTTGAATATAAAATGACGAAAACGGGATTAGAGGAATTACGAAGGGACAGAGACTTTAAAACAATGGAGGATAGTGATGGTTCAAGTAGTTACGACAAACAAGAGGACATGTCAGATAAAGAAATTCAATTGCAAAAATTGAAAGAAGAAAGAGAGGCCATTAAAAATGATATTAAAAAATTAAAAGAAGAGGAGCTTCAAAAAGAAAAAACTAGAGTTGTAAAAGTAAATGATCTTAAGAAGGATGATATAGGTAATTCGAACCTTGAAAAGATGAATAAAATTGGAAAGGCGGCCGGTAAATTATCTGACTTACAATGGGTATTAGACAGATTCACCCACTAGGCTTTCCTTTCAGTTTCTTTTTTGATTATATTTGAGAAAATTTAATCGAAATGAGCGAAGCTTTAAACACTCCCTTTACCCATAAACATATTGCACTAGGCGCTAAAATGGCGCCTTTTGCTGGTTATAATATGCCTATAAGTTATACGGGTATTAACCTAGAGCATGCTGCTGTGAGAAATAATGCAGGTGTATTTGATGTAAGTCATATGGGTGAATTTATACTAAGAGGCCCCGATGCCCTGGATTTAATTCAACGCGTTACCACCAATGATGCTTCTGTTTTAGAAGATGGCAAAGCGCAGTATAGTTGTTTGCCCAATACTACTGGGGGTATTGTAGATGATTTATTGGTCTACTGTGTAGAAAAAAATAAAGTATATATGTTAGTGGTGAACGCTTCTAATATTGAAAAAGATTGGAATTGGATTAGCAGTTACAATACTAAAGGCGTGGAGATGCATAATATAAGTCCTAAGACTGCACTACTAGCAGTGCAAGGTCCGAAGGCTGCTAAGATTATTCAAACTTTAACGAGCATGGATGTATTAAATATGCCTTATTATAGTTTTGCAAAAGGTGAAATGCTAGGCATTGACAATGTACTTATTAGTGCTACAGGTTATACAGGGGCAGGGGGTGTGGAAATTTATTTTGAAGACATTAATGACAATGCTAATAAAATTTGGGATGCTATATTTGAAGCAGGTGCTGCCGATGGTATTCAGCCCATTGGTTTAGGTGCCCGCGATACCCTTCGTTTAGAAATGGGTTTTTGTTTATACGGAAATGATATTGATGATACCACCAGTCCTATGGAAGCAGGTTTAGGATGGATTACAAAATTCACCAAAGATTTTACCAATAAAGAAAGCTTACTTGCACAAAAAACAAATGGGGTTTCTAAAAAATTAGTGGGCTTTGAAATGATTGATAGAGGTATACCAAGACATTATTATGAAATTAAAGATGCCGCCGGCAAACTTATTGGTTCAGTGACTTCAGGTACACAGGCGCCTAGTTTAGGCAAGGCTATTGGTATGGGCTATGTGGCCACTGAGTTTTCTAAAGTTGGGTCTGAAATTTATATTGACATTAGAAATACTTTAGTCAAAGCACAGGTGGTGAAGTTTCCTTTTAAGTAAAGAGTTGTCTTGCTTACACATTTTTACTAATTTATTTTTACTAGTTAATTTTTTAAGAAAAGGTTTTCTATCGCTATAATTATATTGATCTTATAATTATTAGATTTATTTATACCCTTTTTCCATTGGGTAAATACTTGTTTTTTGCTTTCTTACTATTTGCAATTTTGTATCTTAACAAAACAATTAGTATGAAAGCAATTAAAAACAAAGTGCAGTTGATTGGTCATTTAGGGGCCGATCCAGAATTCAAAATTTTAAAAGAGAGTCAGTTAGCCAACATGCGTTTGGCAGTGAATGATCGCTATAAAAATGCCAAAGGAGAATGGGTGGAAGAAACACAGTGGTTTAGTTTGGTCGCTTGGGCCAAGCTGGCCTTATTTGCTGAAAAATATTTACTCAAAGGCAGTGAAATAGCGGTAGAAGGGCGTCTGCTTACAAAGGCTTACACCGATAAAAATGCCATCAAAAGAGTGAGCACAGATATTATTGTTTCAGATATTTTGATTTTATCTAAAAAGAACGCTGTAGCCAAAGAATTAGTCTAATAAAAAATGAAGGTTTTGTATATTTGTGCATTATGACAACTGCAGCAAAGACAAAACCTTCATTACATACCGTTTTAACGCCACAGTTATTAGATTTATATGATGTAAAAGATAGTATCGTTGTAATCATCGATGTTTTTAGAGCCACTTCTACGATGGCCACTGCCTTATATAATGGTGCTAGTAAAATTATACCTGTGGATACACCCGAACTTTGTATTGAAGTAGGGAAACAAACAGGAGGTGTGACTGCTGGCGAAAGAGATGGAAAAATTATTCCCGGATTAGCTTATGGTAATTCTCCTTCTGAATATCCAAGAGATTTTATTGAAAATAAAATTTTAGTCATCACCACTACCAATGGTACTAAACTATTGCATCTTGCCTTAAAGCAAGGAGCCAAAGATATCATTACAGGGTCCTTTCCTAATTTTACCAAGGTGGTGGAATACATAAAAGAACAAAATGCACCCGTGATACTGGGTTGTTCTGGCTGGAAAAACCGATTTAATATAGAAGATGTCTTATTTGCAGGAGCGGTGATTGAAGAAATTAAGGATGCTTTTGAGATTCATTGCGATAGTAGCTTTATGGCAAACCAATTATACAATCAACATAAAAATGATTTGCCTACTTATATCAAAACCGTGACGCATTGGCACCGCCTAGCGGCCTATGGTTTAGAAGAAGACATGTTGTATTGTATTTCTAAGGATACGGCCCCTTCCTTGCCTATTTTCAAGGACGGAGCCCTTATAAATAAGGCCTAGTCGCCACATTTTCACTATTTCCCCACTCATTATAATAAGACTTCCATATTAACTAGCAAAGCCTTACATTTGCAAATTGCCCTTTTTTAAGGGCTTTTTGTACCATTATGGCATTACCCTATTTAGTAAAACACATTTATAGCTACGGCACTGAAGAAGTGATTCGTAGAGGCAAGAAAATTTTTGCGCTCAAAAATATTGAATTAGCAAAATTTGATCCTTTAATTGGAAGTATTCATTGCCGCGTCAAAGATGACGGCTATAGTACTTATTATAAAGTCACTATTGAAAATTTTAAAAGCGCCGCTACTTTGTCATTGCGTTGCGGCTGTCCTTATAATTTATCAGAAGTATGTAGGCATAAAGCAGCTGCCTTATTTTATATCCAAGACTTATTGGATAAAAATTTATTGGACTACAAGCCAGCTTCTTATAAGACCACGCATACCCAATTAAGAACAAAGACCTTAGATTTAAAAATGATTCGAATGCTTTGTTCAAAAGCCATATTTGAAAAGGCGGAACAAACTTTAAAATCGGTTAGACCTCATATTATCGAAAGTGAAAATGAAAAAGTAGTTGCAGAAATTGATGAGAAAGGAAAAACATTTCATGTTATTATTCAAAAAAATGAAGAACGTTTTTTTGATACCTCTTGCGATTGTTTGTCTGAGACTGAATACCCGCTCTGCGTGCATAAAGCCATGCTACTGCTACAATTATTTTTACTAAAGGGAGCAGACTATTTTGAAACCATTCGTAACTGGGATAGAGAGAAAAATAAATTACTCGCTTTGTATGGCTTTACTTTAGATGATTATATAGAAGATAAGTTTGAATTTATTTATCACGATGGCAAGCCTTTTTTGAAAGTATTAGACGAAAAAATTCAAAAAGTGAACGGCACTAAATCTATCACTTTAAATAGGCCAAGATCAAACGACTGGGATATTGAAGAGCAGGAGCCAGCTTCTAATGAAGAGGTAGTGATTAAAGAGCGTTTTGGTATTGTGATGCAACACCAGCCTACTATTTATCCTTATATTTCCTTCAATGTAGTCAAAGGGGAAGTGAATGAAGAAGGCACTTCTTTTTTAGGCAAGGTAGAAAAAATTGACCTTGTTAAATTTATCACGCCTAATTTAATTAAGGAAGAAGATAAAATTTTATTACAGTTAGTCAAAAAATTACAACCTGCAGAACTCTCTAAGTTTTTGAATAAAAATTCTCCCTTCCAAGGCTTGTGGGATAATATTATCCATACAGATGAAGAAAGCTTACCCGATGAGACCAAGGAATTAATGCAAGAATACTTGCATCCTAAAATTGAAAAAGTATGGAGAGATTTATCGGAGCATCCTTTTAGTTTTTATTTACCGCATAATAAACCTTTTACGACTGCCAATATGCAGAAGGCGGAACTTGTATTTAATACCATTCAGCCTAGTTTTAGAGTAGAAAAAGAAGAAGATAGGTATATCGTATACGCACAAGTAGTTCTACCAGAAGGTAAAATTCCACTAGAAGACAATCACGCGAAGTCTAATTATATATTCCAATACCATCATCAGTTTTTTGTGTGGAAGCAAAGAGCCGATTTATTATGGGTTGAAAAATTTATGCCAGCGGGCTTTCATGAAATTAATTTAGACAAGTGGCCCAATTACTTACAAAGCACCTTGCTTCCATTATCAAAGCAGTATCAGGTTTCATTAGACAATGTTACACAAGAGAAATTAAAAGGGGTGAAACCGCAACTTCAAATTTTATTAAAAGAAAACGGAGACTACTTATTCTTTGAACCCTTGTTTGCTTACAAGGATATTATTGTGAATAAAGAGGATGGTCCTTCTGTGATTCAGCAAGTGGGCGATAAAATTGTCATACTAGAAAGAGACCTTGCTGCAGAAAGACAATTAATGAATATTATTGAGCAATTGCATTCTGGCTTTATTCGTCCGAATGAAGGCAATGTGCTTGCGTTAAAGGGCGCTGAGGTTTTAAAGAACAATTGGTTTTTCTTATTTATTGATACATTAAGGGATAAACAAATTCCTTTATTTGGTACAGAATACTTAAAACAATTTAAGTACAATACAGCTAAGCCTTCTACACGTTTATATATTAGTAGTAATACCGATTGGTTTGATGCCAAAGTAGAAATTTCTTTCGGCGAACAAAAAGTATCTATTCAAGATATTAAAACTATGTTGTCTAATAAACAACAATTTGTTCCTTTGAAAGACGGTAGTTTAGGAGTGCTTCCAGAAAAATGGTTGAATAAATATTCTTTATTATTTAAAGTAGGAGAGGGCAAGGCCGATACACTTAAACTAAGTAAGTATCATTTTTCTATTTTAGATGAACTCTATCAACAAAGAGACGAGGAAGAACTTATTTTCCAATTAGAAGGGAAGTATGAAAAAATTAGAGAGCGCTATGCGATTGCAGATGTGATACCACCCGCCCATTTAATGCCTATTTTAAGGCCTTATCAAATTAGTGGTTTTCAGTGGTTGAATTATTTACACGATGTACAGTGGGGTGGGATCTTGGCCGATGATATGGGACTAGGTAAAACCATTCAAACCTTATCTTTCTTACAACATTTAAAAGAAAAAAATGGCAAATTAGTTGCCTTGGTGGTTTGTCCAACCACGCTACTGTTTAACTGGCAGAATGAATTAAAAAAATTCACGCCTAGTTTAAATTATCATATACATCATGGTGGTACTAGGAAGAAGGCCTTATTTCATGATGATAAAACGGAAGTCATCATTACCACTTATGGTACTTTAAGAAGTGATATTAAAATGTTTGTGGAAGTGAATTTTGATTATGTGATTTTAGATGAAAGCCAGGCTATTAAAAATCCGGCATCGAAAGTGACCAAGGCGGCTTGTTTATTAAAAGCCACTAATAAATTATGTTTAAGTGGTACGCCATTACAAAATAATACTTTTGATATTTATGCACAGATGAATTTCTTAAACCCAGGCATGTTGGGTACAGTGGAATACTTCAAGCATAATTTCTCTATGCCTATTGATAAGTTTGATGAGCAAGAACAAAAAGAACATTTAAGAAAATTTGTATTCCCTTTTATATTAAGAAGAACCAAGGAACAAGTGGCCAAGGACTTGCCAGAAAAGCAAGAAATGGTATTGTATTGTGAAATGGGCGATGCACAAAGAAAAATTTACGAGGCTTATAGAAACGACTACCGTGATAAACTCATTGGTATGGTGGAAGAAAAGGGTATTCAAAAATCACAGCTTTCTATTTTACAAGGCTTAATGAAGCTGAGACAAATTTGTGATAGCCCCGCTATTTTAAAAGATGAAGCTTATCCAAATGAATCGGTAAAATTAGAAGAGTTAACCCGTGAAATAGCTGAAAATATTGGTGGTCACAAGGCCCTTGTGTTCTCTCAATTTTTAGGTATGTTGGCTTTAATTAAAGAGCAGTTGAAAAAATTAGGTATTGACCACGAATATTTTGATGGTAGCAGTACCATTCAAGAAAGAGAACGCGCCATTGAGCGATTCCAAAACGATGATAATTGCAGGGTGTTTTTAATTTCTTTAAAAGCGGGAGGTGTTGGTTTAAACTTAACAGCTGCCGATTATGTATATATAGTAGATCCTTGGTGGAATCCTGCGGTGGAGCAACAAGCCATTGACAGAACGCATCGTATTGGACAAACCAAAAATATATTCGCGTATCGTATGATTTGTAACGATACGGTAGAAGATAAAATATTAAAATTACAAGAGAGAAAAAGATCTTTGGCTAAAGAATTAATATCCGATGAAGTAGGATTTGTAAAATCTTTAACCAAGGATGATATTGCTTATTTATTTAGCTAACGTTTATTACTTAAGATTAATAGAGCCAGTATTCATTAGAAGCTGCTTTTTTAGTCAAACTTATTTAATTTCTGCTGCTGCTAAATTTGCTTTTGGATTTTTCAAAAATTCATTCTTACATTCTACAGAACAAAATCCTAAAACATTTTTTTCATAATGTGCTGTATCGCTAATGCCGGCAGTAACAGGCATGCCACAAGTAGGGTCTTTTTTATTATTCACTAAACTAACTGCATACCTTTTTTCAGTAGTCGTATCCATGGTAGCCACTTGATTGGTATCTGCACTAGTTGCATTGGCTTTATCATTTGATTGACCACATGATAAAATAACCATTGATAAGATGAGTAGGCTAGTGGTAATTTGTAATTTCATAAAGATTTGTTTTACTTGTATTAGGTACAAAATTACGAATGAATCAGGCTATTAAAAAACTAACACTCATTCATTTTCACGCTTATATTGGCCTATCTTGGGCTTCATAGGCAAATTATAGGCCTAGTGAGGGCTTATTGTCTTTTTTATTATCTATTTTTACGCTCTCAATCCTATACAAAAGGATGCTTACAATGAAACAGGAACAAATACATATTTTATTAACGAGTGCTTACAATGCACCAGTTCCTGTATTGAATGGACCGAGTCCGCGACGTGGATTCTGATAGGACGAGCAATTGGCCCTTGCCCCTATCAGTGGAAAAACCCCAAAAAGAATTCATCCTCCGCCAGCATTGTACTTTCCTAAATTTAAAAGCTAATTGGAACAGAAAATAATAGTACGTGTTGCCCATAGTGGCGACGCTTCTTTTGCAAATGACATTACCGATGAAATGGAATCTTCGGCTAAAGCACGTGGTACGGGTATTGCTAAACGTAGCCCAGACTATGTAGCCAAAAAAATAAACGAAGGTAAATCGGTGATTGCCTATACCGAAGACGGGACTTGGGTAGGCTTTTGTTATATCGAAGCCTGGCAGCATGGACAGTTTGTTGCCAATAGTGGTTTAATTGTAGCGCCTGCTTTTCGTAAAACAGGTATTGCTAAAAAAATTAAGCAAACTATTTTTCAATTGTCAAGAGAAAAATATCCAACGGCTAAAATATTTGGTTTAACCACAGGCCTAGCGGTTATGAAAATAAATAGTGAATTAGGCTATGAGCCTGTAACCTATAGTGAACTCACCGATGATGAAGAGTTTTGGGCAGGTTGCAAGAGCTGCGTGAATTATGATATATTAATGAGTAAGGATAGAAAGAATTGTATGTGTACCGCTATGTTATATGAGCCCAAGCAAGTACATACTATTGAAGAAGTAGCGGCGGATTTCAATAACAATTCAAAATTGTACGAACGCTTTATGAAAATTAAGCAAAGCAAATTATTAAACTGGTTTAGAAAATAATTAAGAAAATGGAAAAAGTAGTTTTAGGTTTTAGCGGCGGATTAGACACCACTTATTGCGTTAAATATTTAACCGAAGACAAAGGTTTAGAAGTACATAGTGTAGTAGTGAACACTGGTGGCTTTTCTGATGAAGAATTAAAAAAGATTGAAGCACATGCTTATGCCTTAGGCGTGAAATCGCATACAAGCGTGGATGCGGTGAAAGGTTATTATGATAGTATTATTAAGTATTTAATTTTCGGAAATGTTTTAAAAAATAATACCTATCCTTTAAGTGTAAGTGCAGAGCGTTTAAGTCAGGCTTTACATATAGCAGCACATGTAAAAAAATTAGGGGCTAATAAAGTGGCCCACGGAAGTACAGGGGCGGGTAATGATCAAGTTCGTTTTGATATGATTTTTCAAATCATGATTCCAGGTGTTGAAATTTTAACACCTATTCGTGATTTACAATTAAGTAGAGAAGCAGAAATTACTTATTTAAAACAGAAAGGCGTGCAAATGAATTTTGAAAAAGCTGCCTACTCTATTAATAAAGGTTTATGGGGTACAAGTGTAGGGGGCAAAGAAACCTTGCAGTCAAAGGGTATTTTACCAGAATCGGCATGGCCAACACATATGACCAAAGAAGGGCAGCAGGAAGAGATGGTGATTGGTTTTGAAAAAGGAGAAATTAAATCGGTGAATCATAAAACCTTTACGCATCCTACTGAAGCTATTCAGTATATACAATCTATTGCATCAGCTTATGGTATTGGTAGAGATATTCATGTGGGCGATACCATTATTGGTATTAAGGGTCGTGTGGGTTTTGAAGCAGCAGGGCCCATGGTTATTTTAAAAGCGCATCATGCTTTAGAAAAACATGTGTTAACGAAATGGCAGTTGTCTTGGAAAGACCAACTTGCACAGTTTTATGGTAACTGGTTACACGAGGGTCAAATACTGGATCCCGTGATGCGCGATATAGAAGCTTACTTAACTAGTGCACAAGCGCAAGTAACAGGAACCGTATCTATTCAACTTCATCCATATCGTTTTCAAATTATAGGTATTGAGTCAGACAATGATTTAATGAGTGCCAAGTTTGGTAAGTATGGAGAAATGAATACAGGATGGACGGGTGATGATGTAAGAGGGTTCACCAAAATATTTGGTAACCAGGTAAGTATTTTTCATCAAATAAAAGAATCGAATAAAAAATAAACGGTAAAGTATTATCGATTAAATATAAAATAATAAAGATGCAAAAACTAAATATTGGTATTGTGGGTGGCGCAGGGTATACAGGAGGTGAATTAGTGCGTGTATTATTGCATCATACTCATGTTGACATAAAATTTGTGCATAGCAGCAGTAGTGCCGGTCAATTAATAAGCTCGGTACATACCGACTTAGTAGGCGACACCGATTTAGTTTTCACCAACAGCCTTCAAGATACTATTGATGTTTTGTTTTTATGTTTGGGACATGGAGAATCGGTTAAATTTTTAGCATCGAATACAATTGCACCTACAATAAAAATTATTGATCTATCACAAGACTTTAGATTAACTAGTACGGCAAAACAAGGAGATAGAAATTTTGTATACGGTTTACCGGAATTAAATAAAGCAGCTATTCAATCAGCTCATAATATTGCGAATCCAGGTTGCTTTGCTACCGCTATTCAATTAGGCTTATTACCCTTGGCGGCTAAAGGCTTATTAAAAGATGTATATACTACGGGCATTACTGGTTCCACAGGGGCGGGTCAAGGTTTATCTAATACAGGTCATTTTAGTTGGAGAGCAAATAATATCCAACCTTATAAAACATTAGCGCATCAACATTTAGAGGAAATAAAACAAAGCTTGCATCAATTGCAAGGTAATACCAATACATTGGTTCACTTTGTACCTTGGAGAGGCGATTTCACCAGAGGTATTTTTGTAAGCAGTATTGTAGAAACTTCATTAAGCCTAGCTGAATTGAATAAATTATATACCGAATTTTATTCGGGCCATCCCTTCACGCATGTCTCATTAAGCCCTATCGATTTAAAACAAGTAGTGAATACGAATAAATGTTTAATGCATATTGAACAAAAAGAAAATAAAATAGTGATACATACAGCTATAGATAATTTATTAAAAGGCGCAGTGGGTCAGGCCGTGCAGAATATGAATTTGATGATGGGCTTAGAAGAAACAGCAGGCATTCAATTTAAAGCAAGTAATTTTTAAAATAAATAAAATGTCTTTATTTCAAGTATATCCTTTACAACCTATTGCCATTACCAAGGCCTTAGGATCTCATGTTTGGGACGATAAGGGTAGCGAATATTTAGATATGTATGGAGGTCATGCAGTTATTAGTATTGGCCACACGCATCCGCATTGGGTAAAGCGTATTGAAGACCAATTGCATGCAATGGCTTTTTATTCTAATTCAGTGATTATGCCTATTCAAGAAGAATTGGCGGCTGCCTTAAATAAAATAAGTGGTAAGCAGGACTATCAATTGTTTTTATGCAATAGTGGAGCAGAGGCGAATGAGAATGCTTTGAAATTAGCTTCCTTTCATACGGGCAGAAAAAAAATAATTTCTTTTTCAAAAGCATTTCATGGACGCACTTCATTAGCAGTGGCTGCTACTGATAATCCAAGTATTATAGCGCCTGTGAATGAAACTGATAATATTATTTTCTTACCCTTCAATGATGTAGAAGCATTAACGCAATGTTTTGCCAAACAAGGAGATGAAATTGCGGGCGTTATTATTGAAGGTATACAAGGAGTAGCAGGAATCTATGAGGCGTCCAATATTTTTTTACAAACTATTCGTGCCTTATGTGATAAGCATGGCGCCCTTTATATAGCCGATAGTGTGCAATGTGGATATGGCCGTTCTGGTAAATTCTTTGCACATGACTATGCAGGCGTAAACGCCGATATTTATTCAATGGCCAAGGGCATGGGCAATGGCTTTCCTATTGGCGGCATATTAATAGCGCCCTCTATTAAAGCTAAGTTTGGTTTATTAGGTACTACTTTTGGTGGCAACCCTTTAGCCTGTGCAGCTGCCTTAGCGGTATTGGAAGTAATGGAGAAAGAAAATTTAATGGAAGCTGCTAGTCAAAAAGGAAAATATTTAATAGAGGCATTGAAAAATACTAAAGGTGTGAAAGTAGTGAGAGGTAAAGGACTAATGATAGGATTTGAAATGGAAACAGGACTAGAAGATATCAGAAAAGTTTTGTTGAATGATTATAAAATATTTACTGGAGAAGCAAAGCCGAATGTGATTCGTTTATTACCTTCTTTATCTATAAGTAGTTCAGAGATAGATTTATTTTTAAAAGCATTAACAAAGGCCAGTGCTCAAATTTTAAATAAAGCCAATTAAAGTTTTAACATGAAACAATTTATATCAGTAAAGGATGTGCAGGACATGAACGCTTTAGTAGCAAAAGCGCTTTCCTATAAGAAATCGCCTTTTAGTGATAAAAAATTAGGTGCAGATAAACGTATTGGACTACTTTTTTTAAATCCAAGTTTAAGAACAAGATTAAGTACGCAAGTAGCTGCACA
>Ga0102900_1000353_pt1 | contig 15159 bp, 15 predicted proteins | sample Colrivmeta1555C3_FD_78449 | JGI IMG/M metagenome (GOLD analysis project Ga0102900, IMG submission 78449) | Estuarine microbial communities from the Columbia River estuary - metaG 1555C-3 | ecosystem: Environmental > Aquatic > Marine > Intertidal zone > Estuary | place: USA: Columbia River...
CCATCCCTCAGCGAGAATGGTTTTTACAATTTCAATTTGCTCTACAATATGCCCAGTTGCTGTGGGTTCAATATTTGGCGGTAACAAATTGAATTGTTGCAGAGTAGCGTGGAAATCCAGCGTATATCGCTGCACTACCTCCATAGGCTCTAACTGCTCTAAACGCGCTTTTTTGGCAATTTTGTCCTCCCCTTGGTCTTGGTCATTTTCCAAATGTCCCGCATCCGTGATGTTGCGCACATAACGCACTTTATACCCCAAATGTCTCAGGTATCTGTAGATCATGTCAAACGACATAAAGGTCCTACAGTTCCCCAGATGCACTTGGCTGTATACCGTTGGTCCACATACATACATCCCTACATATCCAGGTAGAATCGGCGTGAACAACTCTTTTTGTCCTCCGAGTGAGTTGGTAACATAAAGTGAATTGGATGTATATAAAGCCATGTTATATGCGTTCTAGTGAAGGCAATTGAAGGTATTTTAAGAACTCATCACGAACATCGGGTTGTTTAAATACCCCTCCATATTCAGCGGTTACCGTGCTGGAATCAATGTCTCGAATACCTCTGGAATTGACACATAGGTGTTTGGCATCGATCACACAAGCCACATCTTCGGTGCCTAATACTTGCTGTAATTCTCGAACGATTTGTATGTTCAGGCGCTCTTGTACCTGAGGTCTTTTGGCAAAATAGTCTACTATGCGATTCATTTTAGACAAGCCAACCACAGTGCCCTTCGAAATGTACGCTACGTGTGCTTTACCGACAATGGGCAATAAGTGGTGTTCACAGGTAGAATATAGGGTGATGTTTTTTTCCACCAACATTTCCCCGTATTTGTACTTGTTCTCAAAGGTAGAGGAGCTCGGTTTTTTTGTAGGATTTAGACCACCAAAAATCTCTTTGACAAACATTTTAGCCACGCGATTAGGGGTACCTTTGATGCTGTCATCTGTCAGATCCATCCCCAAAGTGGATAATATATCGGATACACTTTGTTTGATGCGCTCTATTTTTTCTTCATCACTCAAGGCAAATGCATCCTCCCTCAATGGGGTTTGCTCATTGGCACTCATGTGATCCTCTTCAGTGCGGTCTAGGTCATTAAATCCAAGGGATTGATCCTTCATAAATCGTTGATTCAAATAGAAGGCAAAGATAGTGATTCTAGCCAAAAGACACTTCAAAAATAAACCCAAGCAAGAGCTTGGGTTTGCCTAATTACTGCTGGTTGTTGGGCCTACCGGATGACTGGCTTCCGCGAACTGGTGCGGAGGACCTAATCGATGGAGCGGACGATCTAGTAGGCGCTGAACGCACAGGTGCAGAAACTCTAGTGGGAGCGCTAGACCTGGTTTGGGTCTCTCGACGATAACTCGGTGTGCTTGGTGTTGATGAACCATTGTTGCGCCCAGGAGCCTGATCTATTGAATAGTTGTTTCGAATAGGGGCATTATTTCCTGAGTTGTACTGGCGAATAATATCGCGTAAACTAGATCGTGCATCCGCTGAATTTTGTCTTTGGACGTTGTTGCCTCTATTTTCGTTGTATCTCGTACTGTTGTTGTATCGATCGTTTAATGGTTGGTAGGTCCTGTAGGTTGATGAACTTCTGCTTAAGTTGTTGTTGGATCTACTGGTGTTGTTTCTTGAATACAAGTTGCTGTAGCTGTTTTGTGTTCTGTATCTAGAACGATCTACATTATTTCTACCGCGAATTGCCTCTGGGTATTGATAGCTGCTGTACCCATTGGTGTAATTAGGATACCAAACAACCGCTGGTCCCCAACTATTCCATCCCCAATTGTTCCAATTGTTGTACCCCCATCCCCAGTTGTTCCAACCGCCATAGCCCCAATTATTCCAACCCCAAGGGTCATAAAACCCCCATCGGTTCCAGCTCCAAGTGTCCCAAGGATCATAAAAAATCCAGCTGCTGGTTCTCCAAGGACGCACCCAAGAGGAACCGCTATACCAGGCTGGAACAGCATTAATGCTGATGGTAAGCGAAGAATTATTTTGGTTAGTTGATGTCAAGGGAGTGGCGCTTTGACCATCAAAATTAAGTTGGTCACCACTTAAGATCTGGCTGTACTCTGCCGCTTTATTGGAAAAATACTGACTGTATTCATCGGCAGGCTGTTCTTGTCTGTAATAACCAGAAGGACTCGACTCGTAGTAATAAACAATGGGAAACATGCCGGAGCAAGATCCAAAAAGAAGTGCAAGTAGGGAAAAAAGCACACTGGAACGGAGCAAAGAGATTATAGGTGATTTCATAGGCTTGGTATATTAAACCCCTGCAAAAAAAACTGTAATTTTGTGCCACACAAAACAAACAACAAATAGAGCAAGGCTTATTTGCCTTTAAAATTACAAGTTTTGTGCCAAAGTAAAGTCATGAGTAAAAATTTAACTTCTCGTTCCCAAGACTATTCAAAATGGTACAATGAATTGGTCGTCAAAGCTGATTTGGCAGAAAATTCAGGTGTACGTGGATGTATGGTCATTAAGCCTTATGGGTACGCTATTTGGGAGAAAATGCAGGCTGCCTTGGATCAGATGTTTAAGGATACTGGTCACGAAAACGCTTATTTCCCTCTGTTTATTCCAAAATCTTACCTCAGTAAAGAAGCGAGTCACGTTGATGGATTTGCCAAGGAGTGTGCTGTTGTAACGCATTACCGTCTAAAAAATGATCCAGATGGAAAGGGAATTATCGTAGATCCAGAGGCTAAATTAGAAGAAGAGCTCATTGTGCGCCCTACTTCTGAGACCATTATTTGGGATACCTACCGCAGGTGGATTCAATCGTATAGAGATTTACCTATTCTGATCAATCAGTGGGCCAATGTGGTGCGTTGGGAAATGCGCACTCGTTTGTTTTTGCGCACGGCTGAATTTTTATGGCAAGAAGGGCATACAGCTCACGCTACTCAGCAAGAGGCCATTGAAGAGGCAGAACGCATGATGGAAGTGTATGCTGATTTTGCGGAAAATTGGATGGCCGTTCCTGTGATTCGGGGTGTAAAAACTGCCTCGGAACGTTTTGCTGGTGCGGTGGAAACCTATTGTATTGAAGCGTTGATGCAAGACGGAAAAGCGCTACAAGCGGGAACTTCCCACTTTTTAGGTCAAAATTTTGCCAAAGCATTTGATGTCAAGTATGTGAATAAGGAAGGGCAACAGGAATTGGTTTGGGCTACTTCTTGGGGCGTATCCACTAGATTAATGGGTGCTTTAGTGATGACCCATAGCGATGACCAAGGATTGGTGATTCCACCAAAACTGGCACCTATTCAAGTCGTCATTGTGCCTATCTATAAAGGGGAAGAGCAACTGGATCAAATCCATGAACACGTAAAACCGTTGATGAACGAGTTAAAGTCATTAGGGATATCCGTTAAGTTTGACTCCAGAGATACCGTAAAGCCAGGCTTTAAGTTTAATGAGTACGAGCTCAAAGGAGTACCCGTTCGTTTAGCTATTGGCGCTAGAGACCTGGAACAAGGAACTTATGAAGTGGCTCGAAGGGATTTACTGACCAAAGAAACCTTGCCTCAAGAGGGTATCTCAGGCCATATTAAAGCCTTGTTGAACGACATTCAAGAAACCATGTACCAAAAGGCGTTGGCCTACCGGGAAAGTCATATTACAGAGGTTAATTCGTATGATGAATTCAAGGAGGTATTGAACAATCACGGTGGATTTATTTCAGCACATTGGGATGGCACTCCTGAGACAGAAGAAAAAATAAAAGAGGAGACCAAGGCCAGTATTCGCTGTATCCCTCTAGATGGTGCCGTAGAAGAGGGGGTTTGCGTTTATACGGGCAAAAAATCAGCCCGTAGGGTATTGTTTGCCAAAGCGTATTAAGCGATAAAAAAAACTGTTGACCACTTGTAAGAGTAAAAAATAGTTGTATTTTTGCATCCGCATTTATGCAATCGTTTGGTCCGTTCGTCTAGGGGTTAGGACGCCAGGTTTTCATCCTGGTAACAGGGGTTCGATTCCCCTACGGACTACAAAATTTATTGAAACAACACCCGGTCCGTTCGTCTAGGGGTTAGGACGCCAGGTTTTCATCCTGGTAACAGGGGTTCGATTCCCCTACGGACTACAAAAAAACGCGCATTGCGCTACGACTATTAAATAAAAAACTATGGCTAATCACAAGTCTGCACTAAAGAGAATTAGAAGAAACGAAGTAGCACGTGTGCGCAATCGTTATCAGCACAGAACCATGAGAAATGCTTTGAAAGCACTTCGCGGTGAGACGGATAAAGTCAATGCTGAGAAACAACTTCCAGTTGTAGTAAGTATGATCGATCGTTTGGCCAAGAACAACATCATCCACAACAACAAAGCTGCGAACTTAAAAAGCGCTTTGATGAAACAAGTAGCTGCACTAGCTTAATTGTTTTCTATTTTCACAAAAAAAAGCCCTCCGTTAGGAGGGCTTTTTTAGTTTGGTGTCCACTGAATTATTGATTCATGGTCATCAAAAACTCTTCGTTGTTTCTGGTTTGTTTGATGCGTTGCTCCATAAATTCCATAGCCTCTACAGGATTCATGTCAGCTAGGTATTTTCGCATAATCCACATGCGTTGTAAGGTGTTTTCGTCAAGCAACAAGTCGTCTCTACGAGTAGAGGATGAAGTGAGGTCTATAGCTGGGAATATACGTCTGTTGGCAATTTTTCGGTCGAGTTGGAGCTCCATATTCCCCGTACCTTTAAATTCCTCAAAAATCACTTCGTCCATTTTTGATCCTGTTTCGGTAAGGGCAGTGGCGATGATGGTCAATGAGCCTCCATTTTCTATATTTCTAGCGGCTCCAAAGAATCTTTTAGGTTTGTGGAGGGCATTGGCATCAACCCCACCGGAAAGTACTTTTCCTGAGGCTGGTTGAACCGTGTTGTAAGCTCGAGCCAATCGGGTGATTGAATCGAGTAGGATAACCACGTCATGTCCACATTCCACCAATCTTTTGGCTTTTTCTATCACCAGGTTAGCTACTCTTACGTGTTCTGCTGCCTCCTTATCAAACGTGGACGCGATGACTTCTCCACGAACATTGCGCTGCATGTCCGTTACCTCTTCAGGACGCTCATCAATCAGCAAAACAATTTGATAGACTTCAGGGTGGTTAGCAGCAATCGCATTGGCGATGTCTTTGAGCAACATGGTCTTACCTGTTTTAGGCTGAGCCACGATCATTCCTCTTTGACCTTTACCAATCGGTGAAAACAAGTCCATTATTCTCGTGGAGACACTGCTTTGGCGATCTGCTAAATTGAATTTTTCTTGGGGAAAAAGTGGTGTTAGGTGTTCGAAAGCCACTCTGTCGCGAACTACTTGTGGATCTTGACCATTGATTTTATTTACCTTGATGAGCGGGAAGTATTTTTCCCCTTCCTTGGGTGGTCTAACCTCACCCAACACCGTATCACCCGCTTTTAGACCAAAAAGCCTGATCTGAGATTGAGATACGTAAATATCGTCTGGGGAAGCTAAGTAGTTATAGTCAGATGATCTAAGAAACCCATATCCGTCTGGCATCATATCCAACACCCCTTCAGAAGCGATAATGCTGTCAAACTCGTATTCAGGTTGTTTGTATCTGTTTTTTAGTTCTTTGTCGAAGTTAAAGTTCTTCTCCGTGTGGGTCTTAGGTCCTTGGTTGGGTTGGTTTCGGTTTTGGTGCGGTGGTTTTCCGTTTTGTCCTTCCCTGGAACCCTGTTGATTTTCTCTGGGATTATTTTGACCTTCACGGCTTCCTGGCTGATTTTTATTTCGATCAAACCGGTTGGGTTGTTCCGCTCTTGGCTCTCTCTCGGGTCTTTGTCCCTGAGCTGAGTTGGTTGCGCGTCCACCATCATCTTGTCTTGGTGCTCTTTCAGGTCTAGGTTGACGTTCAGGGCGTTGGAAACGATCTTGTGGTTTTTCGTCCGCTACCACACCTTGTGAAGAAGTTGCTTGTGGAGTATTGCCTGGTTCGGAAGAACCGTTTTCGGTTTGTTTTTTTGGAGGTCTTCCTCTTTTACCCGGTACGGGTTTCGGAACGTCTTGGCTTAGAAGATTCGATAAATCCCCAGGCTGGGTGGCCTGGACATCTAGAATTTGGTAAACCAAGTCCATTTTTTTAAGTGTTTTGAATTGCGCGATGCGCAGTTTTGCTGCAATTTCTTGAAGCTCAGGAAGTTTCTTTCCTTTTAATACATCGATGTCAAACATGTAATGCGATTAAATAAAATGAGTAGGGGGGAACCTTTTGGTTCGTTTATTGTCTTGATTGAAGTTAGTCGGATTGTTGCCGTGTAGAAGTGGGCTGCAAAGACACACAATATTAGGAATATATTTTGAATATTTAGGTCGTACTACCGAAAAAAAGAATTCTATTTTTGTGAAAAGCTTTACAGAATTAAAATGATCCAAAGAATCCAAACCCTTTATTTGATTTTGATAGCGCTGCTCAATAGTTTGGGTATTTTTTTCTATCAACCCCTTGACGCGTCTGTAATTATCGGTATATTTACACTCCCTGATGAAGTCATCTGGGGAACGTTCTCCGTTTCAGCGACACTGGCCTTGGTTAGTGTATTTCAATACAAGCAGCGAAGTAAACAATTGGTTATCAATCGCATTAACTTGCTGCTGGAACTTTTTTTAATGGGATTTTTCGCATATCTATCGCTTAACTTATCCGGAGAAGACACGTCTTCGTTGAAGGGTATTGCGGTGTTCGTTCCTTTGTTTTCTATCGTTTTATTGGTGATGGCCAACAAATCCATCCAAAAGGACGAAGACCTCGTAAAATCTGTTGATCGATTGCGGTAAAAACCTATACTTAGTTGTATTAGTGCGAAAAAACCCGAAGGAAACTTCGGGTTTTTTTATGTCCAAAAATTAAGCTTCAGTAAACTGGGCTTCATATAATTGGGTGTAATATCCTCCTTGAGCAATAAGGCCGTCATGTGTGCCCATTTCTACAATTTTCCCTTGATCCATGACCAATATCTTGTCTGCTTTTTGAATGGTGGCCAGCCTGTGTGCAATGACTATAGAAGTTCTTCCTTGGGTGATTTTTAATGTGGCCTCCTGAATCAATTTCTCCGAGTAACCATCAATAGAAGCAGTGGCTTCATCGAGAATTAATATGCTCGGATTGGTGACGTAGGCCCGCAAAAATGCCAGTAGTTGTCTTTGACCTGAGGAGAGCATGCCCCCGCGCTCTTTTACATTGAATTGGTACCCACCTGGGAGCTTCATGAAAAAATCATGAACCCCAATGGCTTTAGCAGCCGTTTCTATTTCGGCTAAGGTGATTTGTTTGTTTTTTAGGGTGATGTTATTTTCGATGGTATCGGCAAACAAGAATACATCTTGTAATACCACGGCCATATTTGAGCGCAGACTGTTGAGTTCAAAGTCGTGTATATCGACGTCATCGATGTAAATATGACCGGATTTAATCCGGTAAAATCGATTGATCAAGTTGATGATGGTTGATTTTCCAGCGCCTGTGGCACCTACTATGGCAATGGTTTGTCCCGGTTCCGCAGTGAATGATATTCCGTGCAATACATCTTGATCGGGTTTATATCCAAATACTACCTGATCAAACACAATTTTTCCTTGCAGAGGAAAACGTTTCACTTTTCCGTCCAATTCAACTTCGTGATCAGCATCCAAGATTTTAAACACGCGATCGGCGGCTACCATGCCCATTTGTAGGGTGTTGAATTTATCGGCTATTTGCCTGAGTGGTCTGAAAAGCATTTCAGAGAGCAGAATAAAACTGAAAATGGTTCCGTATTCAGAGCGGTCGACCACCCCTAAATTTTGCATGGCCCCAAACCAAACAATTAATCCAATAGTTATCGAGGATACGATCTCAGCCACTGGAAAAAACACAGAGTTGTACCAAACTGTTTTGATCCACGCATCTTGGTGTTTTTTATTTAATACGTCAAACGAGGCTTCCTCTTGAGTTTCTCGTCCAAAAAGCTGTACGATTTTAATTCCAGAAACCCGTTCTTGTACAAAGGAATTTAGCGCAGCTACTTGAGTCCTTACCTCAATAAATGCTGTTTTCATCGCCTTTTGAAACAAGCGAGTAGCATACAATAATATCGGCAGTATCCCAAACACAATAAGGGACAGTTTCCAGTTAACCGCCAGCATAACCAGGGCGACGACACTCATTTTGAGCACATCAGATACAATCATGAACAAACCTTGGCTAAAAATCTCACCGATGCGTTGCATGTCCGCTACAGCTCGAGTGACCAAAACGCCGATAGAGGAGCTATCAAAGTACGTCATTTTAAAACGCACCATGTGTTTAAATAATTTTACACGGATGTCTTTGATGACCGATTCTCCCAGATAATTAGCCAGATAGTTGAATGAAAGCTGGCTGACCACCTCAAGGATTAGCACGCCTAAAACCAACAGTATCGTGTACAATAATTCTTCAGGATTTTTTGGTTTAATCGCCTGATCGACAATGCGACCGACTAACATGGGGCGATAAACGGCAAAAGCAGAAAGGGAAATAGCGGTAAGAGTCACCATCGCCAACACCCATTTATAGGGCTTTGAGTAGGCCAATAGTTTGGTTAATAAGGTTTTGTCAAATGGATTTCCTTTTACTTCGCTCATCGGTTTGTAGGGGGGAGATAGGGATATAATACCTGAGTCAAATATAGGCCTTTTGCGGGGACTGAAGGACCAGCTAGCGACCGATTTTTACGGTCTAATACCTCCTGAAAACCGGCTAAATCTAGTTTTCCCTGCCCTACCCAGAGCAGTGTTCCTGTGATGGCCCGGACCATGTTGCGCAAAAATCGATCGGCTGTAATGTCAAAAACCCAAAGGTTTCCTTCTTCGCGCCACCGAGCGTGAGTGATGGTGCAGATAAAGGTGTGGACATCGGTGTGCGTTTTTGAGAAGCATTCGAAATCACGGTGATGGAGCAATAATTGCGCGGCTTGATTCATCAAATCAATGGCTAATGGTTGGTAAAAACCATAGGACCAATCAGCCAGGAAGGGATCTTTTTCGCGGCTGATCAAATACTGATAACTACGCGATGTAGCATCGAATCGCGCGTGTGCCTGTTCGTGTACTGGAATGATTTGCCGCACAGAAATACTCTGGTGAAGTAAGGCATTGAGTCGGTGAACCAGATAATCAGGTTGCTCGATTTCAGTGTAGTCAAAGTGAGCATACATGTCACGTGCGTGTACCCCAGCATCAGTACGCCCAGCCGCTACTATGGGAATTTGCTCACCCAACAACAGGTGAAGGGCCTCTTCTATAGCTTCCTGAATGCTGGGTGCATTGGGTTGTCTTTGCCACCCTGAAAAATGAGCGCCATCATAGGCGCACTGTAAGAAATAGCGCAAAGTTTTTTTTGCAAATATAAGGCAGTGCAGAAAACCACCCGCCTATTGGGTGTGAAAAGCTCAGTGTTTACCTTTAAGGCATGAAAAAAATACTCCTGCTTTCGGATACCCATGGTTTTTTTGACGATTGGATGGCCCAGCACATCAACGAATCCGATGAAGTGTGGCATGCAGGAGATGTAGGTAACCCCTTGGTGGTCGATCAAATCCAGGCTTTGAAGCCCTTGCGTTGTGTGTATGGAAATATCGATGGAGCAGCTATCCGGGGCGCATGGCCTTTGGATAGTAGCTTTGAGTGCCAGGGGTTAAAAGTTTGGATGACCCATATTGGGGGCTATCCTGGGAGGTATGAATCCAGAGTAAATCAGCTTTGGCTACAGCATAACCCTGGATTATTTATCTCTGGACATTCCCACATACTCAAGGTGATTTGGGACAAGAAAAAAAATTGTTTGCACATGAATCCAGGGGCTTGCGGCCTATCTGGATTTCATCAAAAACGCACGATGTTGCGATTTGTCGTGGAACATGGGGCGGTAAGAGATCTAGTAGTTATTGAAAAGGAAAAAGCTAGACCAGCTCATTCTTGAGTATTTCTTTCAGTTCCTCCAGGTGTTTGAACAGCACAAATTCTCCGTTTTTGATCAGCGATACACTTCCTGTTTCCTCGCTGACCACCAAGGCCAATGCGTCTGTTTTCTCTGTGATCCCCACAGCGGCTCGGTGGCGAAGCCCAAAACGCAATGGAATGCTTCGTTCATCTGAAACGGGTAAAATAACCCGAGTAGCTATGATGAAGTTTTTCTCAATCACCGCTGCACCATCGTGCAAGGGGCTGTTTTTGTAAAAAATACTTTCCAAGATAGGCTGACTCACCTCTATATTCATCTTATCTCCGGTCTGAGTGACAAAATCCAAGGCGTTATCTCTCTCGATGACAATCAACGCACCGGTTTTTGTTTGAGACATTTTTTCCAACGCATCAACTACGGCACCAATATTGGTTTGTTGGTTTTGAGCGTCTGATTTAAGAAAATTAAAAGGTTTGAGAAATCCACTTCGTTTTCCCAGGTTGGTGGACCCAATCAACAAAAGAAACTTTCTTATTTCTTGTTGGAAAACAATCACTAAAGCGATTAAACCAATATTCATAAAACCGCCAATAATACTACTCATCATGCGGATTTCTAAAATCTGGGTTGTTTTCCACAAACCCCATACAACCACGATGCCTAGAAAAATTTTAATCGCTACAGTTCCGCGAATCAACCGATAAACATAAAACAACAGCAAGGCGACCAATAGAATATCTAGGGCGTCCGTCCATTGAAAGTTGATGAAATCTTGGGTGTTCACAAATGGTCTTTTGGTAAAAATAAACAATAAATACGAGGCTACAAGCTAGTGTTTGTCTAGCTTATCTGGAGGCGCTGGTGAAGTGCGATGCATTCTAAAGCTGGTTGTACATCGTGAACCCTCAGTATATGGGCTCCTTTTTGCAAGGCGATCATGTGCAGTGCTGTGGTGCCATTGAGTGCCCCAGAGGCGTCGGTATTGAGTGATTTGTAGATCATCGACTTGCGACTGATTCCAACAAGGACGGCTCTGTTCAATACATTGAACCGATGCAGTTCACGCATCAATTCAAAATTTTGCTCCACTGTTTTGGCAAATCCAAACCCAGGATCCACGATTATATCCATGACTCCGCAATCTCTGGCTTGGTTGCAGCGCTCTGAAAAGAAAGATAAAATATCTTCGACCAAGTGATCGTATTGGGTCAGTGTCTGCATGTTCTGTGGATTCCCCCTGCTGTGCATCAATACCAAGGGTATTTGCCCTGCAGCTACAACCTTAAATAAGTCGGGATCACTCCCAGCGGTTACATCATTGATCATGTCAGCCCCAAGGTCAACAGCCGCTCTGGCTACTGAGGCTCTGAATGTGTCGATAGAAATTAACGCTTCGGGACGTTCTCTGCGCAGCACCTCTAAGGTGGGCAATAGTCGATCCATTTCTTCTTGTTCAGAAACAAATTCAGCCCCTGGTCGGGTGCTTACTGCCCCAAAATCCAACCACTTAGCTCCTTGGTCAAGATGGATTAAGGCCTGTTGAATCGCCTCTTCCATGCCTTGTTTTCTGCTTTGGTCGTAAAAAGAATCAGGAGTGAGATTGACGATGCCCATCACTACGGGTTTGTCCAGCACGACAAGTTGTCCACGGCAATTTAATGTCTTGGTAAATGTTGGGTTGATGACTTGTTTCATGAGCTAGGTCAGGGCGTTTGCCCGCTTGGATTATTTGTGCGAAATTTACGCCAAATTCTGCAAAGCACATGAGCCAAACCCTTGACCAATACAACCACGTGATCCAAACTTGTCGCGATCTTTTTGAAAAAAAGTTAGCGGATTACGGAGCGGCTTGGCGCATTTTGCGACTGCCTTCGTTGACGGATCAGATTTACATCAAAGCGCAACGGATCAGAAGTATTCAACGGAAGGTTCAGAAAATCCAAGAAGATGCGGCTTCGGAATTTATAGGTATTATCAACTACAGCGTCATGGCCTTGATTCAACTCCGTGAAGGAGTGGTGGACACCCCGGATATTGATGCCGAACAAGCATTGGCCTGGTATGATGAAATGACCCAACAAACCCGTGATTTGATGCTCGACAAAAATCACGATTACGGAGAAGCTTGGCGTGAGATGCGGGTGGGATCCCTCACGGATTTGATCCTGCAAAAGTTACTTCGCGTGAAACAGATTGAGGAAAACCAAGGGAAGACATTGGTTTCTGAAGGGATCGATGCCAATTATCAAGACATGGTCAACTATGCGGTATTTGCCTTGATTCACTTAACCCAAACACCACAGAAATCGTGAAATACCTGATTTTATTTTCGCGATGGGTAGTCGGTTTGCTGTTTATTTTTAGCGGATGGGTGAAACTCAACGATCCAGTCGGATTCAGTTTTAAATTGGAAGAGTATTTCAGTCCTTCAGTGTTAGACATCCCATTTTTGGTGCCCAGTGCCCTGGCACTTGCCTTGGTATTGGTGGTGGTTGAAGTATTGTTGGGCGTCGCTCTTTTGATCGGATATGCTCCAAAATTGACTTTGTACAGCCTAACGGGCATGATTGTATTTTTCACTTTCTTGACGTTTTATTCGGCTTATTTCAATAAAGTAACCGATTGCGGGTGTTTTGGTGATGCCCTGCCATTAACCCCATGGCAGTCGTTTTACAAGGATGTAGTGCTTTGTGTATTGATCGGTTTTTTGTGGTTGGGCCAGTCAAAATTAGGTGCGTTTAGTACCGAGAAAACCAGAATCATCCTGATGCTGTTGAGTTTGACTAGCTCCTTGTATTACGGATATTATGTGCTCAACCACCTGCCTTTGGTTGATTTTAGGGCCTATAAAGTGGGTACACATGTCCCCAGCGCTATGGAAATTCCCGAAGACGCACCCCAAGCGATTTATGCTTATGAATGGTTTTTTGAGCATGAAGGCAAAACGTTTTCGGTGACCACCGACAAGGCCTATCCACAAGTGACGGGAACTTTTGTACGGGTGGAGACGCGTATGGTTCAGGAAGGATATGAACCGCCCATACATGATTTCTCCATGGAACAGGACGGTGTGGATTACACCCAAGAGTTGCTCAGTCAAGAGCGCTTGATGTTGGTCGTGTTATACGATTTGCGCAAGACCGATTGGGATTTTAAAGATGTTTTAATCGAGAAAGTAAAAGAAGCCCAAGATTTGGGCTATAAAGTAGTCGGATTATCGGCCTCAGATGTTTCTCTTTGGGAGGCCCAAATCCCCGAAGAAGGCTGGCCTTTTCCGCTCTATTTTTCCGACCAAACTACCCTCAAAACGATTATCCGCTCCAATCCTGGATTGGTAGTGTTGCATCGAGGTACGATTATCGATAAAAAACACATCAACGATATTAATTATTTAGCTCTATAAAACAAATCATGAGAAAGAACATTGTCGCCGGAAACTGGAAAATGAATTTAAATGCCGAACAAACCAGGGCGTTAATCAGTGAGTTAGCCTCGGTTCAGCTCCCTGAAAATACCCGAGTTTTGGTAGCTCCTCCCTTTGTGAATTTATCAGCTGCCTTGGAGGCTGCTGCGCATAGCTCAGTTGAAGTGATGGCACAAAACATGCACCAAGCAGAAAGCGGCGCATATACCGGAGAGGTATCCGCCTCAATGTTGACCCACTTAGGGGTAAAAACAGTGGTTCTTGGACACTCGGAACGCAGAAGTTATTTTGGGGAAACGGATGCTTTGTTGGCACAGAAAGTACAGACGGCCTTAAACCACCACATGGAGGTAGTTTTTTGTTTTGGAGAGGAATTGGCCGAAAGAGAGAACAATACTCATTTTGAAGTCGTAGCCAGTCAATTAAAAAATGCGCTTTTTGCCCTTCCAGCTTCTACTTGGAGCTCGATTGTATTGGCCTACGAGCCGGTTTGGGCGATTGGTACCGGATTGACTGCTTCCAGCGCACAAGCACAGGAAATGCACGCCTTTATCCGCCAGACTATTGCTGAGGCTTATTCCGCCTCATTGGCCCAAGAAGTTTCTATCCTCTACGGAGGAAGTGTCAAGGCCAATAATGCCGCCGAACTATTTGGTCAACCCGATGTGGACGGAGGTCTCATCGGGGGCGCGTCTTTGGTAGCTGCAGATTTTAAAGGCATCATCGACGGACTGCGCTAAGATGGAGATCTATTACATCGAAGCCACCTGTACGGTCACCCCGACAGAACCGTTCTCAGACCTATTGATGGCGGAATTAGGCACCTTAGGTTTTGAGAGTTTTGAGCAGACGCCCCTAGGAATCAAGGCCTATATTTTGGAATCTGCTTTTGATGATTCTTTGTTTGAAGGTTTGGAAACTGCTGATATGCCTGGTGTCTCCCTGTCCTTTTCCACCCATAGGATGGCTCAAGAAAACTGGAACCAAACCTGGGAAGAAAATTTCGAACCCATTGTGGTGGGCAGTGATTGCGCTGTTCGTGCCCCATTTCACGCGCCGATTAACGTCACTCATGATTTGGTGATTATGCCCAAGATGAGTTTCGGTACAGGACACCACGAAACCACCTTCATGATGTTGTCTTTAATGCTAGAGGATGATTTCTCAGGCCAATCCGTCCTGGACATGGGCAGCGGCACAGCCGTTTTGGCTATTTTGGCCGAACGATTAGGCGCTGACTCAGTAACGGCCATAGACATTGATCCTTGGTGCTTTGAAAACGCCCAAGAGAATGTAGCGCTTAACGACTGCACCCGTGTAGAAGTCCAACAAGGCGATGCCACAGTTTTGGGAAGTCAGACCTATCAGTGCATTATCGCTAATATCAACCGCAACATATTGTTGGCGGATATACCGACCTATACGGCTCAGCTGGAAGGGGAAGGTCGCCTGTATTTAAGTGGCTTTTATCAGGAGGATTTACCTTTGATCGATCAGGCTTGCCAAGATCAAGGGTTGGTTGTTTCTCGTACCATGACCAAAAACAATTGGGTAGCGGGTATTTGGGTTAAGCCCTAAAGGAAAAATAATAAATAAAAAAAGCCGCTTGCGCGGCTTTTTTTATTTATCGAGGCAGCCTATGAGCGATGAGCCCATAGACAAAAGTTCCTGCCACAGCTGAGGCAATGACTACAGCGATACTCCAGATTCCTGTGCCCAGAAGTGTATACATGGGCCCTGGAC
>Ga0102900_1000355_pt1 | contig 15122 bp, 13 predicted proteins | sample Colrivmeta1555C3_FD_78449 | JGI IMG/M metagenome (GOLD analysis project Ga0102900, IMG submission 78449) | Estuarine microbial communities from the Columbia River estuary - metaG 1555C-3 | ecosystem: Environmental > Aquatic > Marine > Intertidal zone > Estuary | place: USA: Columbia River...
AAGATAATAAATACCTCCATAAGTTATGGCTCTTTGATAAGTTAGTCAGGACAAGTGCCCCAACGTGGTAAAAATTCTTGAGGTATGGGTGATTCAGCAGAAAACAACGTTGGTGGTTGGGTAATCAAAGAGACACACCAATAACTCAGGTCTTGATTAAAAACAGCGGCTTTATAAAACATACCTTCCATGTTGGTCGATGCCTTGGTGTCCCAGCTTCCGATATCTTGGTTAAAACCACCTGTCTGAGCAAACATATAGGAGAAATCAGTCACTTTTCCCGTATTCCAAAAACTGACATCTCCGTTATATATGGTGGCTCCTTCAAACATCGATTTCATGTGGGTTACATTACTGGTGTCCCAAGAGGAAATATTAGGGGTTAGTGTTTGCTTGTTTTTAAAGAGTTCACTCATGTCTGTGACATAGGTGGTCACTAATCGAGACAAATCTTCCCGCTGGTTCACGACTATTTCTCGCAAAGATTGATTGTCTACAATGAGGTATTCAACCCCGTTTAACGCTGCTCTATCCCCGGGTTTTAGTGTGCTGTCGGCTATGATGGTCACCTGATTGGCCCCTATTGAAAGACCCGTACTGGCAGCTGTTGATCCTTGATTCCCTGTATTCTGACCGTTTTGTGCGTTGGTATTTCCTGAGGGATTTTCCTGGGGTACCAGACCTACTTCAAGCGATTCTTCATCGGTGAAATCCCTTAATTTATTGTCCTGATCTTGATCCACAGAACAAGAAAAAAGAGTGAAAATCATCCAGGCAAATACCAAATTTTTAAACACAGTGCACCAAGGTTTATGGATCATGAACTTTTCAAAGTTAGCGACAAGAATTAATTCTTTTCAATAAATTATTTGGGCGCAATCAACGGAACGCCAAATAATTAGGCGGCAAGCAGTTTATAAAATAAATCCAAGCTATATTTAGTACATGTCAGAAGAGCGTATTTTATTTATAATTCTGCTATTGTGGGGTATTCCAAGCACCTATTTCAGGAGTCAATTCAGGAAAATTGTCTACCAAACCGACGACTGGAAAATCAATATAAAACCCCTATTTAAGAAAGAAATCATTGGATTGTTTGGCAATATTTACCCGGAAAATCGAGCTTATATCAAATCTAGAAATCACTACAGAATCTATTTGATCATTTATCTGGTTTTATTCGTGATATACCGATTTAGGTCCACTAATCCTTGACACGTCGAAAGAATAAAATATTATGAGGCAGTCCGTTCTTAATTTGATTTTTTCTTTGATTGGGTTATCCATCGGATATGGAATTGCGCTGCTCACCGGGTTACACATCATACAAGAGGCGGTAATTGGTGCGTTTATTATTCAATGGATGGCATTTATTCCGGCCTATTTAGGGCAGACTGAAAAGTTTTATGACTTAATCGGCAGCTCCACGTATGTCTTTGTTGTTGGTTATGTCTACTTCCCCAATTGGTCCGAACCAAGTGTGAACTGGGGTAGTCTTTTGTTGGCTGCCTTTATTGTGCTTTGGGCTGCACGACTGGGAACTTTCTTATTTGTGCGGATTAAAAAAAATAAAGAGGATAAACGATTTGCTTCTATAAAACCATCGCCCACTCGGTTTTTTATGGCTTGGACACTTCAAGGAATGTGGGTTTCTTTATGCTCCATGTGCGCTTTAACAGCCATTGCCAGTCAGCAAGGAGTCGTGATCAACTCATTCTATTACCTGGGTACGATGGTATTTATACTGGGTTTTTCTCTAGAAATTATCGCTGATTGGCAAAAGTCTACCTTTCGAAAAAACCCTCAAAACAAGGATCAATTTATCCAACACGGTTTGTGGCGCCACTCAAGACACCCTAACTATTTTGGGGAAATCACTTTGTGGACAGGGATTTCGATCATGTCGTTTTCCTCCTTGTCAGGTGGGCAATACATTACCTTAATCTCTCCAGTTTTTACCTACATACTCCTCGTCTACATCAGTGGAGTGCGCATACTTGAAGAAGCTGGATCAGAAAAATGGGGGCATCTAGCGGCTTATCAAGCCTATGTCCGCGAGACCCCAGCGCTTTTTCCGGCTTTGCGCAAAAAGAATAAAACGTAGTTATACCGGAGTATCCCCATCAAGAAATCGTTGGGTACTAAAGCCAAATACGAATAAGGCCAGCCCAATCAGGGCTAGGTTTTTAATGATGTATTGTCCAATCAAGGTCGGGCAAAACAGCTTCCTCCATAGCATTGATATCAGTTACTGGATCAAGGGTGCAAGAGGTTAAGGCCAATAGACCTGCTAAACTAAAAAGAGAAGTAATTTTATTCATGGTTGATACATTTTAAGATTAATGCTGCAGTCATGAATAATACAATCCCAAATCAGATTACCCTACCGAAAAATAAATTTTAGGATAAAAAAATGAGCGGGACCTCCCTATCGAGGTGCCCGCTTACCCAGAAAAATAATAACCCTTAGTTGTCCTTCAACAACTCAGCTACTTGATCGTATGCCTCTTGAGATAAGACTTCCGTCCATTGGGTTTCCCCTTGGTAAATAGCCAGATAAGTGACATCTTCATCTTTCGACGATGAATGCCAGTGCTCTGTGTTTGCCGCACACTTGACAACATCGCCTAGCCTCATGGTTACAGGCTGTTTCCCTTTTTCCTGGTAGTACCCAACTCCGTCCACCACAATTAATACTTGTCGGTCTGTATGTTTGTGCCAATTCAATGTTGAGTTGGCCTTAAACGTGGCTTTTGTGATGTTGTAGGGAATGGAGCCATCAGCACGAATTACACTATTGAGCCAGGCCTCTCCTTGGTAGTTGGTGTTGGGAGCTTTAAATCCCTCCACTAAATAAGAGGTGATCTCATAGTCCGTTGTTTGTGCATATGTCGTCAGGGAAAATACAATGAGTAATAGGTGTAGCTTTTTCATAAATCATAAAGTTAAAAATGTTTTCTAAGTCCAATAGTCCATTTAAAATCTCCGTTGGATAAGGTGCTGTTGGCAAATCCCCGAATATCTAAACGATCCGTTAATTTATAGGTAATGTTTTCAGCCAAACCATAAGTTTGGTCTAAATCCAACAAATAGATCTGGGTTAGATAGGCAAATCTTTGGTGGTTGAATTGTGCGTTTAGGGTTAATAAATTGATTTCCAAATCATTATTTCTTCCTTTTCCGTGAATATACATAGCGCTTAGACCCCATTGATCTGATAACTTATAAGAACCGATCAACTCTTGGGCAAAAAATGTATCCGTATGGTACGATTCATCTATTTGAATCGCCGGAAGGTGTACGCCTGCAGTGAGTTTAAACTGTTTATCAATCACCTTGGCTCGGGTAATAAAGATGAATCCTCTTGGATTCATATTTTCCAAACGAATATTGCCAATCATATGCGCAGATAAAAATCCCTTACTGGCTGTTCCGGCATGCAGAATTAAGTTGGGATTGGTATCGGTAAATGCAGGCACAAAAGAGAACCCCCCAGAACTAAATTCTGCACTAGCGTATTGCGCTTTAAGGCTAGTGCACACAAAGAAAATGACCACAACTGAAAAAAAGTACTTCATAAACACAACATAAAAGGCAATTATCTCTTATTAAAGCCAAAAAATTAGAAAATAAAAGATAAAACGGCTGCGCCCTAAAGCACAACCGTTTAATCCACGCTTGATTTTGTTTTTTTACACTCAAAAGATTAAGTCCTCGTACAGAAGACTAAAACCAACCCCCACCGAGTGATTTGTAGAGATTGATGTTGGCGTCAATTAAATCCTTTTGTGATTCCAACCACTGGTTTTGCGCTTCCAAAGACTCCCTTTGGGTGAGCAATACTTCTAAATAATCAGCCCGAGCTGAAGTAAATAAAACACCAGAAATTCTGTTGGCTTCATTCAGTGCGGCTGCTTGATCTTCTTGAAGACGCAATTGTTCTTGAAGGTTTTCCAACCTCCATAATTGCGAGGAAACTTCCAAATAGGATTGAAGCGAAACGCGCTCGTATTCTAAAAAGGCTTGTTCCTGTTTTGCGTTCGCGATTCTCATGTTGGCTTTAATCTCATTGAGGTTCACCACAGGAGAAAACAAATCGGCGGCAAGCTTAAAAAACATTGACTCTGGAGTATGAGCGAGCAATTGTTGTTTAAACGCTTCTCTCCCGTAACTCGCGCCTAATTCAATAGATGGAAAAAAGGCTGCACGAGCCGCTTTCACATCCAATTTGGCCGCCAAAAGCTCTTGTTCTGCTTGTTTGACATCTGGCCTATTTAGCAATAGCTGAGTAGCCACCGTTTGGGTAGGTATCAAAGAAGGTACATGTGTAAAGCCCTGAGAACGTTTAATTTCTGTGGTGGGACTTCCGATTAAAAAACGGATTTCATTTTCCAGATCGATCACCTCTTGCTTTACTTGAATCAATTTACTTTGGTTGCGGTCAAATTCAGCTTCAAATCTTTTTACCGCCAGCTCATTGCTTTTACCCGCCTGCTTAAGGGATTTAACCGTTTTAATCGCATTGGACTGAAGTTGGTTGTACTGCTGCAGGTTATTGGCGATCAGATCCAAGGTGATTAGATCGTAGTAGGAGGAAGCTATCTCTGAAATAAGCTGAGAGGACATAAATCGCTGCGCCTCTCCAGTGGCCAAATACTCGTGATAGGCTGATTTCTTCTTGTTTCTCAGCTTCTTCCAAACGTCCAACTCCCAACTAGCGCTTAATCCAACACGCATATTTTTTAATGGTTCCGGAAATTCTTCATCGTGAAGGGAAAGTTGTTGCTCCACAGCACCATTACGGGTATATTCGCCCACCTTTTCAGAATCGCCAGAAGCGATCAAGCCAACTGAAGGCAAATACTCACCCTTTCTAGCCTTGACCTCAGCCTTAGATTGAGCGAGGCGCTGCTCCATAATTTTAAGTTCTTGGTTATGGGCAAGTGCCTGGTCAATCAGCGATTTTAGGTAGGGATCATTAAAAAAAGATCCCCGTCCAACCACCTCATAACTCGTTGTCGCGGGTTCTCTATGGCTAAACTCTTTGGGTAATTCCGCTATTTTATGGTCTATCGGACGAAGACTGGAACAACCGGAGAGTCCTAATCCAACTAGAGAAACCCAAGCGATGAGGTGTCTATTGAATAACTTAATCTTGGTTTTCATCTTTTTTATTTCGATTAACTAGTTTAGATAATTTTTTTATCTGCTTGCGCAGCATGTTGGTCTCTTCATCCTGACGAATGAACGCCTCTGAAATAGGCTCATCGTATTCCTCGCGGATGTATGACTTTCCTTTGATTAAATGGGCAAAGAAATAGTACAAACCTGGTATGAGAATTACCCCGAGCAGGGTTCCGGACACCATTCCTCCTAGAGCAGATCCGCCGATGGTTTTGTTCCCAATAGCTCCCGCGCCAGTAGCGAGCACCAAAGGCACTAACCCAGCTATAAAGGCTAAAGAAGTCATCAAAATCGGTCTAAATCTAACTTTAGCTCCTTCGATAGCTGCCTCTAAAATGGTAGCCCCCTGCCGCTGTTTTTGAACGGCAAACTCAACGATAAGTACCGCGTTCTTCCCGAGAAGCCCCACCAACATGATCAACCCAATTTGGGCGTATACATCGTTGGAAAGACCCATGATTTTCAACAAGAAAAAGGAACCGAAAACACCGAGTGGCAAGGAAAGCAAGATGACAAATGGCAATACAAAGCTTTCATACTGAGCGGCCAAAACCAAGTAAACGAAGATCAGCACCACGGCAAAAATGATCAATGATTCATTCCCTCTTTGCGCTTCATCAAAGGAAAGTCCTTCCCAAGCTATATCAAAACTGTTGGGGAGTTGCGTGGCGGCTACTTCTTTGATGGCGGCAATGGCATCCCCTGTGGTATATCCTTTTGCAGGAAGGCCAGCGATAGCAGCTGAATTATACAAGTTGTATCGGGTGATTTCATTCGGACCCAGTTTGTTGGTCAACGTGGTAAACGACGAATACGGAACCATTTCGCCTTCTTCGTTTTTGACAAACAAATTCTCTAAGTCTCTAGGTAGCGCCCTGTATTCAGGGGCTGCTTGGGTATAGACTTTAAAGAACCGCCCGAATTTGATAAACCCTTGCTCATAGGTGCTTCCGATCAAAATATTGAGATTTTCCATTGCTTTGCCGATGGAAACTCCTTTTTGCATGGCTGCTTGGTTATCGATTTCAATTTCTACCTGAGGATAATTGGCCGCAAAGAAGGTAAACAAACCGGTCAATTCTGGACGTTCTTTAAGCGCGTCCATAAATTTGTTGTTGATTTTCTCAAACTCCTGATAATCAACGCCGCTCGTTTTATCCAAAAGACGGAAAGAAAATCCTCCAGAGGCACCAAAGCCAGGAACCGCTGGTGGTTCAAAATATTCAATCACTGCGCCCAGGTTTCGGGTTTTTTCTTCCAATTCCTCCATGATTTCAGTGACGCTGTGCTCGCGCTGATCCCAGGGCTTTAAATTGATCAAACAAGTTCCCGCGTTGGATCCCCGGCCTTCAGTCATGATTTCATATCCAGCCAAAGAAGAAACAGACTCAATGCCTTCCACCTCTTCGGCAATTTTTTGAAGTTTTCTAGCTACGTCGTTGGTTCGCTCCAAGGTTGAACCTGGAGGAGTTTGTACAATGGCGTAAATGGTCCCTTGATCCTCGTTGGGGATAAATCCTGAGGGCAAAATTTGGTTGAAGAAATAAACACCAAATCCAAAGAAAGCGAGTACCCCAAATGTGACCAAACGCTTGTTTACAATTTTGGTCAGTAGCTGAGCGTACTTGTTGGTCAACAGATCAAACCTTCCGTTAAACCACAAAATAAATCGGTTAAATACTGATTTTTTCAGGTTTGGATCGTGCGGCTTCAATAATATGGCACAGAGGACCGGAGTCAAGGTCAATGCGACAATCGCCGAAATAACAATGGATCCAGCCATGGTGATAGAGAATTGGCGATAGAACACCCCAATAGGTCCAGACATAAATGAAATCGGGATGAATACGGACACCATCACTAAAGTAATCGCAATAATGGCCCCGCTGATTTCTCCCAACACCTCTTGAACAGCTGCATAGGGTTTCAGGTGGGACTCTTCCATTTTGGCATGAACTGCCTCGACGACTACAATCGCGTTATCCACCACAATACCAATCGCCAATACCAAGGCAAAAAGCGTGATCAAATTGATAGACAACCCAAAAAGTTGCATCACAAAAAAGCTGCCGATAAGAGAAACAGGCACCGCTAGAATCGTAATCAAGGTGTATCTCCAGTTTCCTAGGAATAAAAACACCACAAGAGCCACCAAAATCAAGGCGTCTCTAAAAGTGTGCATCACTTGTTCAATAGACGCATTCAAAAAGCTTGAAACGTCGTAGTTGATTTTATAGGAAACTCCTGGAGGAAAGTCACCTTCAAGCTCCTTAAGTTTTTCTTTGATCGAATCGATGACGTCCGATGCGTTACTGCCCAGCGTTTGTTTGAGCACAATAGAGGCGGATGGATCTCCATCCAGATTGGAGTAGATATCAAAGAATTCACTCCCTAATTCTACATCTGCGATATCGCCCAGCTTTAAAATAGCCCCGTCTTCATGGGCTCTGATGATGATTTCTTTGTATTGATCAGCTTCGTTAAATCGTCCTTTGTAGGTTAATACATATTCCAAGGACTGTGATTTGCCTCCGTCTGCTCGACCGATACGTCCAGGTCTACCCAGAATACTTTGTTCCTCCATCGCGGCCAATACCTCTTCAGCAGAAACGTTGTAAGCCCGCATACGATCTGGTTTTAACCATACGCGCATCGCATATTTTCTACTTCCCAAAATCTGAGCACTGGCTATACCGTCGATGCGTTGAATTTCTGGGATGATTCGCGTATAGGCGTAGTTGTACAGGAATTTTTCATCAAAGTTTTTGTCATCCCCATACAGGTTTACGTACATCAACATACTGGGTTGAACTGGGGTGATGATAACCCCCTCCCTCTGAACCAAATCAGGTAACAGCGGCATCACCTGGTCCACCCTAGTTTTCACGCGAACTACTGCTTGATCAGGGTCGGTTCCCGGTTCAAAAATGACGCGAATAGTTCCTTCCCCCGCACTGGTAGCGTCAGAAACCACATAGCGCATCCCCTGAACTCCGTTGATCGCTGTCTCTAGGGGAATAATGGTACTCTTAATCAATACATCCGCGCTGGATCCGGGATAAGCGATAAATATATTTACTGTAGTTGGAGCAATTTCTGGAAATTGAGAAATGGGCAATTGTCTGTAGGCCAATAATCCCGTGAACACCAATGTGAGTGAGATCACAATGGCCAGTACAGGCCTGTGTATGAATTTTTTAAACATAGCTAATGGAATTAACGATTATTCTGAGAACAGATCTAGTCCCTTAACTAGTTCTTCAAAAGAAATCTTTTTAGGGTGAATAATGTCTTTATTTCGGACCATTCTAATTCCTTCTACCAAAATTGTTTCTGAGGCTGAGAGCCCTTTATCCACAATAAATAAGTCAGGCAATTCACCCGAAGTAGTAATTTCTCTTTGAGCTACTTGACCTGACTTGTCCACGACAAATACATAGGTTTTGTCCAAAATTTGGAACGTAGCCTTCTGAGGTATCAGCAGAGCCTGGGTGTAGGGAACCGCAATTTTCACCGTTCCGGTTTCCCCGTGTCTGAGGATCCCCTTGGGATTTTTAAAGTCCGCTCTAAACCCAATCGTTCCCGTTGTATTATCAAACTCACCCAGAATAGTTTCTACAGAACCAAGCTCCTCGAAAATAGCCCCGTTAGCCAACTGAATCTGAACTTGTTTTTCTTGCGCATTGGTATGGCTGATATAATTTAGGTATTCAGCCTCGGGTACGTTAAAATAAACCCACATGAGGCTGTTGTCGGATAAGGACGTAAGTATCTCCCCTTCATCCAACAAACTACCTTCCCTGACCAAAAGCCGGTCCATGATCCCTGTAAACGGCGCTCGGACAGTCGTAAAATTTAAATGGGTTTGGGATAGAGAAACCTCCGCTTTGGCTTTTCCGTATTCTGCTTCAAAAAGCGATAGCTCATTTTGTGAAATGATGTTTTCTTTAAACAGGTTTTTAGCGTTTAGGTACTCGATTTCTGCCACTTTAGCCTCTGAGCTAGAGCGATTTAATTCCGCCTGATAAATGGAAGGTAGGGTAGTGAACATGATGGCTCCTTTTTGCACCAAAGAGCCCTCATCTACAGAGATTTTTTCAAGGTAACCCTTTTCAATCGCGCGCAGTTCAATATGCTTATGCGCCTTGATTTGTGCCACGTACTCTTTGTAGAGTATGGTGTCTTTTACTGCGGGTTGTACTACGGTAAAACTGTTGGTTTCGTGTTCTTTTTCGTGTTCTTTTTTACAGCTTTGGAATAACAAGGAACCGAAGATTATCCCATAAATAATCTGTTTTTTCATATTGATTTTTTTGATTGTGACTAAATAATTTTCGCACAAAGCGATGCCAAACAGAGGGGAACAGCCATAAATGCTGTGCTCTGATGTTCTGTCAACATCAAATCAATAAATGATCGTAAAGAATATAAATGGGGTACTTGCTGGGGTGGGCAGATTCAAATTTATCCGTTTGAATCCGAGCGGAGTCCGATCTTAACGGGGAAAGAAAAGTAAAGCGTGTGAAAAAATCATCCGTTGGATGATTTTCAGGATGATTGGTCTCTTCGAATTCTACCTGCTCTAGCGCCTCAAAATATAGGGTCCATTTTTCTGAGGAAGAAGAGAACGGAACGATCTGAAGTTCACTTTGCCCAAGAGCTTCAACACCCGATGCCATGGGAACACTAGCTTGTTGCGCAAGCAGGTTAAAGCAAAAAAGCAGAAAAAGCGAAAAGCGATACATCTATTCAAATAATCGCCCAAAACTAATTATAAAAATTGATTGAGGATTTATTTAAATGTTATTTCACAAATAACCGTCGATAGGAACCCTAAAAGCTAGACTAAAAACTTTTCCACCTGGTTTAAAATGGGGAGGGAGACTTGCCACCCGTATCTAGAAGTTATTTCTTGGGCAAGTGCCTTTTGAGGCTCGGATTCACCGTGGATTAAAAATACGCGTTCGGGGACATTCTTAATTTCAGTCATCCAGGACAATAGATCTGACTGATCACCATGTGCTGACAGACTTTCTAGGGCGTGGATTTGTGCCTTTACCGGGTAGTATTTCCCGTAGATTTTTACTTCCTGGGCGCCTTGCTTAAGCTGGCTGCCACGGGTACCCTCAGCCTGATAACCCACCAAAAGGACGCGGGTGGTTGGTTGATCAATCAACTGCTGTAAATAGGTTAAAACACGTCCACCGGTGACCATACCGCTCCCCGCAATAACAATTTTGGGTCCAGTTTTGTCGATGACTTCCCAGGTTTCTGCATAGGAGGTGACTACATTGATGTGTTCCACCATATTTGAAAAGTCATGATCGGTTATTTTGTGCCAATCCATGTAGCGACGAAATACATCCAAGACACGATTACCCATGGGACTGTCTACATAAATGGGGATGTTTGGAATCTTATTTTTCTCATACCCTTTCCACAGCAAATACATCAACATTTGCAAGCGCTCCACAGCAAAACTCGGAATGATTAATACCCCTCTATCCCGGATAGTTTCTTGGATCAGCTTGGGTAGCATCTCCTGAAATTCATCCTTAGGGTGTAAACGATCGCCATAGGTGCTTTCAACAAAAAGAAAATCCGCCCACTGGGGTTTTTTTGGGTCGTAGAGCAGCGCGTCTTGTGCCCTACCTACATCCCCCGAAAACACAAAAGTCTTGTCGTTAACCTGCAGCTCTATAAAAACAGATCCTAGAATATGGCCGTTGTACACCATTCGGTATTTGATCTGTTCACTGACAGTAACCCACTCATCGGTAGGAACTTCCACAAACAATTCAATGGTTTTTTTGGCCTGATCAACCGTATAAAAAGGCAAAGCTTTATCGTGTTTGCTGTACCCTTCCCTGTTGGCCTTTTCAGCTTCTTCCTCTTGAATTTTGGCGCTGTCCTCCAGAATAATTTTAGCGATGGCTAGCGTTGGCCCTGTGCCACAGATAGCCCCCCTAAATCCCTGTTGGTGCAACCTGGGCAGATATCCCACGTGATCCAAATGGCCATGGGTTAAAAGCACTCGGTCTATTTTTTCCACCTCCACCGGCAAATCCACCCAATTCATACTCCTGAGTTCCTTGACTCCTTGGAACAACCCACAGTCAATTAATACGTGGGTATCCAGATACGTCAACAAAAACTTGGATCCCGTAACGGTTCCGGCTCCTCCTAAAAAGGTGATTTTAGCTTCGTCTATCATTTATATATCGGTACAAAGTCGGTGCATCTCCTGGACCACTTTACTGGCTCTTTTGGAAGATACACCTATATCTTGAAGAATCTCTTGTCGTGCCAAAATCTGTTTACACAACACTGTTTTCTGGTCGAGTAGCGCCTGCTTTTCTTTTTGGGTTAACAAAGTGGAAACCGTAATCGGGTACAACCCAGATTGGTCAATGCGTTCTTTTAGACTTTGATGTTCCGGTGAATCCCAACTCAATAGATACAAACCGGCACAAAGCCCATAGCGTTGTGCATCTTCTGTAAACCTGGTATTGGTGACCACCCAACCTGGCAAGAGTGTCGCTTCTTGCTTCTGGTGTTTGGGCCAGTGCGTTCTCAGGTCATTAAAACGCGCATGGATATACAAAGGAACTTTTACGTTGCAGTTCAGGCCTTCCTCACTGTGAAATTTACATTCTATCAGGGTGTGCTCCTGGCCTTTTTTGGCCCATATATCCACCTCATGATCTACACATGCTCCGGGAATTTGCACGCCAACACGGGTATGATAACCGGATGCAGAGAGCAATGCACCCACAAAATACTCAAAAGGAAACCCGGTAGGACCCAACTCATAAATAGCTTTTTTTAATCGGTATTTTGCTGCATAGTGTCGTTCCTTCTTCAAAAGTAGACTAGAAACCTGCTGGTAAATTTCCTGAGTGGGAATACCTTGATAGAGATCCTCGCGAACCTGATCCATGATTTGAGCAACCGTTTTGGCATCTGCGCCGGAACGGAAGAGGGAGTTTTGTAGCTTTTCTTTCGAAAATCGAACCCGCTCTCCAGATTTCTTAATAACTTCCGTATCCACCTGTTGCATGTAATTTCAGACCAAAATATTTACCATTCAGGCTTAACTTACAAGATACAAAATAATAACTCGACACACCAATATATCGGTTGTCTTGTTCAACGTGGGCATCGACTATGGAACAAATTAACCTGATTTTTCTTTTACTCGCCTTGTTGGCCGAAATTATAGGCACCATCGGTGGTTTTGGTTCTTCTGTCTTTTTTGTGCCTGTAGGAAATTTCTACTTCGATTTCCACTCTGTTTTAGGACTGACCGCGCTGTTTCACTTATCCAGCAACTTGAGTAAACTCTTTTTATTCAAGAAAGGAATCGACAAAAAAATCATCCTTCAACTGGGTATCCCAGCGGTAATTTTTGTGGTTATCGGCGGATGGGCTACCCAATACCTTGACCCTAATATACTCCAGGGAATTCTGGGGATTTTCCTCGTGGGTTTTAGTTTGCTTTTTTTGCTTAAAAAACAATTAGTCTTCCAAGCCAATGCGCAAAATGCACTACTCGGAGGATCATTGTCCGGGTTTTCAGCTGGGCTACTCGGTACAGGGGGAGCCATTAGGGGCCTAACTATGGCTGCTTTCAATTTGGAAAAAAGCGTGTTTATCGCCACCTCAGCCCTGATCGATCTGCTTATTGATGCGTCAAGAACCCTGGTGTATTGGAACAACGGGTATATTCACCAACACGACCTTATCTATGTGCCTTTTCTGATTGTGATTGGCCTGGTAGGTTCTTGGATGGGCAAGAAAGTTCTGGTGTTTATCCCCCAGACTTACTTCAGGAAAATCTCCCTTTTACTCATCCTTATCATCGGATTAATTACCCTAGGTGCCTGGATTTAATCAGGGCTGAGCAAGTAATTAAAATGTGGTGAAATAACACCTAAAGGATTGATAATTAAGCATTTTACATAGATTTCATAAAAAATGTGTATTTTAAAGTGAATTTTTATTCCAGGGAAATGTCACATTATAAAATAGGATTTTCACTAGTTATTGTATGTCTGTTTATCCAATGTAGCTCAGTAAAACGCCTCCAAATAGCGGAAATAGAACAAGAAGTTACCGTGCGTAGGGATCAGTGGGGGATCAACCACATTGAAGCCAAAAATGAACACGACTTATTTTTTGCCCAGGGATTCTTAGCGGCCAAGGATCGATTATTCCAGTTTGAATTATGGCGCAGAAAAGCAACTGGCACCTCAGCTGAATTGGTTGGGCCCGCTGCATTAAAAAGCGATATTGGTGCCCGGCTTTTGCGGTACCAAAAAGATATGGACACGGAGCTAAATCACTACCACCCAAGGGGAAAATCAATTATTGAGTCCTACGTAGCTGGTGTCAACGCATATATCGAACAAACCGAGCAAAACCCCGAATTATTGCCCTTTGAATTTAACCTGTTGGGGATTAAACCGGGTAGGTGGACACCAGAAATAGTTGTATCCAGACACAACGGCATTCGCTCCAATGCTTCTCAAGAACTAGCCATAGGTCGTGCACTGGCACAGGCAAAACCGGAAAAGATCAAAGAGTTAATGTGGTTTCATCCCGGTGATCCCGACCTGACTTTAGATGAGTCTATAGATCCACAATGGCTGTCCAATAACCTACTGGAATTGTATGAGGCGGTTTCGGAAGACATTCCCTTTGGCGATTTGTTGGGGAAAGAAGAAATGCCTGAGGGAAGCAATAATTGGGTGATCAGTGGAGAAAAAACGTTGAGTGGAGCGCCGATATTGGCCAACGATCCGCACAGACGTATTGCCCTTCCATCCCTTAGATACATTGTTCATCTGAAAGCGCCTGGATGGAATGTTATCGGTGGTGGAGAACCGGTGATCCCGGGTGTTTCTATAGGCCATAATGAATACGGTGCATGGGGGCTGACCATCTTTCAAACGGATGCGGAGGACATTTACGTATATGACCTCAATCCAGAAAATCAACACCAATATAAGTACCAAGGGAATTGGGAAGACATGACTTCTCAACAAGAATTAATCAAAGTGCGTGGAGAAAAAGACACCCTAATTACCTTGAACTACACCCGTCATGGCCCTGTGCTATTTATGGATCCCCAAAAGAATAAAGCTGCTGCGCTGCGGTCAGCTTGGCTGGAACCCGGAGCTGCTCCCTATTTAGCGTCATTGCGCATCAATCAAGCCACTGATTGGAATTCTTTCCAAGAAGCCTGTGAGTATAGCTTTATTCCTGGAGAAAATATGATTTGGGCAGATACTTCAGGTACTATTGGCTGGCAAGCCGTGGGCATTTCTCCTGTGCGTCCAAATTTTAGTGGAATGGTGCCTGTTCCTGGAGATGGACGTTATGAGTGGAATGGGTATTGGCCGATTATCGTCAAGCCACACTTAACCAATCCCCCGAAAGGATTTTGGGCGACCGCCAATCAGCACGTAACCCCAGAGACCTACAGCCATCCTGATGCGCTAGCCTACACCTGGTCCGACAACTACCGAGGGGATCGAGTCAACGAAGTATTGGCCCGTGAAACTAGGGCAACCATCGAAGGGTCCATAGAACTTCAAACCGATGTAACATCCATTCCAGCGCGAATACTCACGCCTTTGTTGCTGAGTGTTCAAGTAGGCGATAGCCAAGCCCAAAAAGGGATTGAGTGGATGCGGAATTGGGATTATCGATTAGAGGCCAATAGTGTGGAAGCAGCCATGTACGTGACTTGGGAACGAATTTTGGTAAAAAAAGCGCGCGCTCTTTGGGTACCTGAGTCACTACAACCCCTTATTCAACCTCAATTGACAAAAATCATCGAATGGATCACCCACCCTGAATTGGTATTTTCAGAGAATGCCCAGACTAACAGGGACTTATTCTTGGTGGATACCTGGACGGAGGCTGTAGCGCAA
>Ga0102900_1000391_pt1 | contig 14010 bp, 7 predicted proteins | sample Colrivmeta1555C3_FD_78449 | JGI IMG/M metagenome (GOLD analysis project Ga0102900, IMG submission 78449) | Estuarine microbial communities from the Columbia River estuary - metaG 1555C-3 | ecosystem: Environmental > Aquatic > Marine > Intertidal zone > Estuary | place: USA: Columbia River Estuary...
AGTGGTGGGGTAGATTCAGTAGTGCTGGCCCATTTGTGTTCGCAGTGTGGTTTGACTTTTGCTTTGGCCCATTGTAATTTTAATTTACGTGGGGCCGCTTCCACGGCCGATGCCCAATTTGTAGCCAATTTGGCGCTTGAATTAGGTGTGCCGGTCTTCCAAACAAGTTTTGACACCAATGCTTATATTAAAAAACATAAGGTTTCAATTCAAATGGGGGCTAGAACACTTCGCTACAATTGGTTTGACCAGCTCATTAAGACACATAATTACCAGTATTTACTTACAGCACATCAGCGTGAGGACGCACTGGAAACCATGATTATTAATCTTTCTAGGGGGACAGGTATAGAGGGATTGTTGGGTATTCCTGAGAAAAGAGATTACATTAGAAGACCCCTAATTTGTTTTGCTAAAGCCGCCCTATTGACATTTGCCAATGAGAATCATATACTATGGCGAGAGGACAGCTCTAATGACAGTACCGATTATCTCAGAAATAAAATTAGACACGAAGTATTGCCTCTAATGGCTGATTTGCATCCTACTGCTTTGGAAAATATGATCCAAACACAGTCGCATTTGAAAGAGCGCTCACAACTGGCCTCCTTGTATTTAGAGCAGCTTAAAAAAGAGTTTTTTCTTACCATTGGCAATGAAGTTCATATTACTATTGATCTATTGTGTGCAACGCCACATATTTTAGCTGTTATGTATGGATTATTCTCTCCCTATGGCTTTAATGACGCCAATGCAGTACTTGATCTGTGTCAGCGTGAAAATGGAAAAAAATTATTGTCTTCTAGTCATTTGTTGTTAAAAGATAGAAGTACACTTATTTTAACACCCCTTTTAACGCCCAGTGAAGCGTCGTGTATAGCAGAAGAATCAGTGTCTATTTATCCAGGTGAATTAGGTATTAAAAACCCCATTCAATTGAGTATTTCACAAACCAAAGAAGTTTCATCTAAAGCCCATCATGAATTTATTTTAGTAGATGAAGACACCATCACTTACCCATTAAAACTCAGACATCCGAGAGAAGGAGATTTATTCTACCCCAATGGAATGAAAGGGAAAAAGAAGGTGTCAAAGTTTTTAAGAGATGAAAAAATAAATGTAATTTCAAAGGCTTCTATTTGGTTGTTAACAGACGCAAAAGATCAAATTATTTGGGTCGTTGGGCATAGAGCAGATAGACGGTTTGCCTCAAAATTAAATACAGATAAATCATTATGTTTCAGGATTTTATAAAAAAAATAATTCTTTGCGCTTTTTTATTCATCAGCTCCCAAGAGATCGTATTTGGTCAAGATTTTTCTTTTCCAATGTCTGCTTCTGAAGACCCTGTACAGTGGACACCATCAATAGTTAAAGAAAATGACAGTATTTACGTCATTTCATTAATTGGAACTATTGAAAAAGATTGGCATTTGTATTCTCAGTATTCTCCTGAGGGTGGTTCTCAACCTGCGATTTTTAAGTATGAAAATCAGAATGATTCCTTTTTGTTATTAGGGATTACCGAAGAAAGCCAGACATATGGCGAATATTCTGATGTTTTTAATGTAACAGAACTTTTTTTTAAAGATAGTGTGATCTTTAAGCAACGTTTAGAAATTAAGGACAGAGGGCTTTCAGAAATTTCATTTTCGATAGATTATCAAGTCTGTAAAGAAGTTTGTATTCCAAACATGGTTCGCTTTACAGTTGCTTTGGAAACCGGTAAAGAGGTAAGCTCACAAGCAGCTGTCATAAATAATGGCGACCGCGAAAAAACAACTGCTTTGCTCTTAGACCTTAAATCCAAAGATCGATTGGGTTCATTAGTACCAAAAGAAACAGCGGGTGGTGTGAATGGTTGGTGGAAGATATTTTTATTGGGCATGCTCGGCGGGTTTATTGCACTGCTTACGCCATGTGTTTTTCCCATGATTCCATTGACAGTATCTTTTTTTACTAAAAGTTCCGATGACAAGAAAAAAGGAATTACAAATGCACTTTGGTATGGATTTTTTATAGTGCTTATCTATGTTTTACTATCACTTCCTTTTCATTTGTTTAATTCTCTAGATGCTCAGATTCTAAACACTATAGCTACAAATATTTGGCTAAATCTCTTGTTCTTTGTTATATTTATATTCTTTGCTGGCTCATTTTTTGGTTTTTACGAATTGAATCTACCTGCCTCATGGAGCAATAAAATAGATGCCTCTGCCTCAAGGATTGGTGGTGTGGTTGGGGTCTTTTTTATGGCGCTTACCTTAGCTCTGGTCTCTTTTTCATGTACAGGTCCTATTTTAGGGGGTCTCCTTGGTAGTACTACCTTAGCGGGTGGAGATGTTGCAACTAATTTAACAGTGGGCATGTTTGGTTTTGGACTGGCATTGGCTTTGCCTTTTGCCTTATTTGCTTTGTTTCCAGGTCTATTGAGCGGCTTACCAAAATCTGGTGGCTGGATGATTACCGTAAAAGTGTTCTTAGGATTTTTAGAATTGGGCTTGGCATTTAAGTTTCTGTCCAATGCAGATTTGGTGGGACATTGGGGTATCCTAAAGCGTGAAATCTTTTTAGGAATTTGGCTGTTGCTATCTATAGGCTTGGCAGCGTATTTATTAGGGGTATTCGACAAGGTGAAAAAGCCCATTCATTGGTCTAGATTTCCTTGGATTGCAGGATGTATCGTATTTGGGTCTTTCTTGTTACTGGGGATTTTTAAAAAGCAAAACCTTGCTTGGTTAAGCGGTTTTCCTCCCCCAAGTTTTTACAGTGTTTACGCACAAGAGTCTGACTGTCCTCTAGGACTAAATTGCTACAAAGATTTTGAGACAGGGTGGCGCGTAGCTCAAGAAGAAAATAAACCCATTCTATTAGATTTCACAGGATGGGCTTGTGTAAATTGTAGGAGAATGGAAGAAAACGTTTGGAGTGATCCGTCGGTTTTTACCTTGATTAATGAAGAATTTGTGTTAATCTCTCTATATGTAGATGACCGTAAGGAACTCCCTCACTCAGATCAATTTGTTTTCACCTATCCAAGCGGCAGGCAAAAGCCTATTGAAACGATTGGTCAGAAATGGGGTACCTTTCAAACGGTTAATTTTAATGCAGCTTCACAGCCTTATTATGTACTTTTATCACCATCATTGGAAGTATTGGCTCCAGCCATTCAATACACAGATATACCCGCCTATAAAAAATGGCTTTTAGGAGCCCTAAACAGATAATTCCATAACAGGTTTTGATTAGATAGTATCATTATGAAAAACATCAAACGAATATTAGTTTCTATTGTACTCATTGCTTTTTTATCTTTAATTATTGTTGTTGTTGTGGTACAGTCAATGGCACCGAATTATAAAGGCTCCAAATCTTTAGCCGGATTATCAGAAGAAGTTCAAGTGTACTATGACGCCTATGGTGTACCCCATATTTACGGACAAACTGAAGAAGATGCTTTTAAGTCTCTTGGCTACGTTCATGCCCAAGACAGGCTTTGGCAAATGGAAGTACTCAGAAGAATTGGTTCTGGCAGGCTTGCGGAACTCTTTGGATCAGATTTAATAGAAACAGACCGTCTTTTTCTCACTTTAGGGATAGATGCATCTAGCGAAAAGGCCGTTGCCCAACTAGACACATCTAGTCCAGAATATAAACTATCCTTGGCTTATTTAGAGGGGGTAAATAAGTTTGTAACTGATGGTGCCACTCCTGTGGAATTTTATTTAACGGGAATGGAAAAAACACTTTTTGAATTAAAAGACATATACAATACCCTTGGTTATATGTCATTTAGTTTTGCTGTTGCCCAAAGGACTGATCCCCTTTTATCTAATATTCACCATTCACTTGGCTCCAATTACCTCAATGATTTGGAAATTGATTTTGATCCAAACACTGTGTCTATACCAGTCTTTACAGCAGTAGAAGATCAAATAGCAGCACTTTTAGAAAAAGTTCCTGCACCACAATTTATTGGTAGTAATGCCTGGGTCATAGGTGCGGAAAAGACCAAAAACGGTGCGGTCATTTTTGCCAATGATCCCCATATTGGTTTTGCACAACCCTCAGTATGGTTTGAAGCTCATATTGAGACGCCTCAATATGAAAATTATGGGTATCACTTGGCTGGAATTCCATTTCCTCTTTTAGCGCACAATAGGAAAATGGCCTATGGACTCACTATGTTTGAGAACGACGACATTGATTTTTATCAGACCCAATCTCATGTTACAGACAGCAATGCTTACTTGTATGAAGGGGAGTGGCTACCTTTTCAATTACAAGAAAAACAGATTAAAGTCAAAGACGCCAATCCAATATCTTTTCAAGTAAAGTCTACCCTTCACGGTCCCTTAATGAATGAGGTTATAGATGGATTATCAGCAAACAAGCCCCTGAGTATGTCTTGGGTGTATACACAGAGGCCTAATAAAGTATTAAATGCCCTGTATACTATATCACATGCAGCAGACAAAAATTCATTCAAAACAGCTTTGCCTAATATTCATGCGCCAGGTCTTAATGTGATGTACGGCGATAGTGAGGGTAATATTGCTTGGTGGGCCACTGCAGCACTTTACGAACTTCCTCAGGGGGTGTCTTCCAAATTTATTTTAGATGGAACCAATGCAGCACAGGAGAAAATAAAGTTTATAGATTTTTCTGAAAATCCTATGTCTGAAAATCCACCATGGAACTATGTGTATTCTGCCAACAATGCCCCCTTATTTCCTTCGGGAAAAACATACCCCGGATATTACTTACCTGAAAACAGGGCCAAGAGAATTGTTCAATTGTTAGATCCAAAAAGTGATTGGGATAAATCCAGTGTTTCAGAGATGATTTTAGACCACACCTCTTCAGTAAACCCTGGCATTATAGCAGATTTTAATCTGGAATTAAAAGAGGACACTTCATTTTTTGCTTCTTTGACTACAGACGAACAATGGGCTTACAATGATTTGCAATCTTGGGAAGGTGATTATCCAGAAACAACTACAGCAGCTGCTTTATTTCACAAGTGGGAATATTATTTTTTAAAGGCGGTATTCTTAGATGAGCTTGGAGAAACCCAATTTAAAGCCATTCAAACCACGCATTTTTTTAAAAGGGCTATTGCGCCTATGGCTAAAAAGGCAGAGAGTATTTGGTTTGACAACAAAAAAACTGCTGAAATAGAAACTAAAAGTGAATTACTGAAATCTTCCTTCAAAATAGCTTTCAAAGACCTTACGGATGGTTTTGGAACTAATCCAAAACAATGGAAATGGGGAAAAATACATACCTTAGAACACGAACATCCTATTGGTAAAATTGCAGCCTTAAGAAGTTTTTTTAATGTAGGACCTTTTCCAATTAGTGGTGGTAAGGAAGTAATTAATAACACTGGTTTTAGTTACACAGAGGCAGGTGGGTTTAAAGCGAATCAAGGTCCTTCTACCAGAAGGGTGATTGATTTCTCAGACATAGAGCATGCACTTGGAATATTGCCTACCGGGCAATCAGGAAATCCGTTTAGCGCTCACTATGAAGATCAGGCACAGCTTTACAGAAATGGTGGTTTTAGAACCCTGCTGCTCAATAAAGAAGAAATTATTAGTCAGTCTTCAAAATTGGTCTTAAAGCCCTCTAGATAAATTCACCTTAAAATTCATTTATCCCAGTCAGTTTGCTTTTTATAGAACTGCTTCTTACCCACAGATACTTTTAGCTACCTTATAAAAAAAATATAAGATGCTTACAAAACTGTATGGGAGTGCTGTATTTGGTATTAGCTCTGTAACCATTACTATAGAGGTCCATATAGCCCTTGGTATTGGGTATCATCTGGTTGGAATGCCAGATAATGCAGTCAAAGAGAGTCACTATAGGATTGCAGCAGCACTTTTAAACAATGGATATAGAATACCGGGTAAGAAGATTACGATTAATATGGCTCCTGCAGCCTTGAAAAAAGAAGGGGCTGCTTACGACCTCACACTGGCTTTTGGCATATTATTGGCTTCTTCCCAGTTAAAAGGAGTTGATTCAAAAGACTACTTAATTATGGGAGAGCTTTCCTTAGATGGAAGTATTTTACCTGTTAAAGGTGTTTTGGCAATGGCCATTCAAGCTTTGGAAGAAGGCTTTAAAGGGATTGTAATCCCCAAGGAAAATGAGGCAGAAGCAGGGCTAATTGTAGGGATAGCAATTATTGGGGTGTCACACCTTACTGAAGTAGTTCACTTTTTTAGCCATGCGTATCATCAGTTGTCATTTTCTAGCCATCAGGCCTCTAATCACAACATTAAAGGGGAGGGTCTAAAAGATCAAAAGTCACTGTCTGGCCTAACAAATAAGCCCTCGCTTTGCTTTAGTGACGTTAAAGGGCAGGAAGGGATTAAGCGCGCCATGGAAGTAGCTGCAGCAGGAGGACACAATATTTTACTCATTGGACCTCCTGGGGCAGGAAAAACGATGATTTCTAAAAGACTTCCATCTATTTTACCAGAGATGAATTTTCAAGAGGCCTTGGAAACCACAAAAATTCATTCTGTAGCAGGAATACTGGAAACCCATGGATTATTATGTCAGCGTCCATTTAGAAGCCCACATCATTCTATTTCAGACTTAGCCTTAGTAGGAGGAGGGAGCTTTCCCCAGCCAGGTGAAATTTCTTTGGCCCACAATGGAGTGCTTTTTTTGGACGAACTTCCAGAATTTAAGAAAGGTGTTTTAGAGGTTTTAAGACAGCCCTTGGAAGACCGTAAAATAACAATATTTAGGGCCAAATATACCATAAGCTATCCAGCCAGTTTTATGCTAGTGGCTAGCATGAATCCTAGTCCATCGGGTCATTTTTCTCAACAAAACACACTGTATGACTCTAACGCTCAAGAGGCCCAGAGGTATGTTTCAAAGATATCTGGCCCTCTTTTAGACAGAATAGACATTCAATTAGAAGTTCAGGCGGTTTCTTATGAAAAATTGTCTGACACTTCTTTTTCTGAGAAGAGTGCTGTTATCTTGGAAAGGGTACAGAAATCTAGAGATATTCAATTGAAACGTTTTAAAACCATAAAAGGGGTTTTTCACAATGCACAAATGGATGTTAATGAAATTCAAGCTTTTTGTGTTTTAAATGATGAAAGTCAATTAATTATTAAAGCAGCCATGAAACGTTTGCGCTTTTCTGCCCGGGCATACAGCCGCATTATTAAAGTGGCTAGAACCATTGCAGATTTAGAGGGCGCAATTGATATTCAAAGTGTACACATAGCGGAAGCCATTCAATACAGAACAATGGACAGGAATACGTATTAAATAATGACTTGACTTAAATGGAGGGCCACTCTTTTTAAGTATTAAAACATAGTTGCATTATTTTAATGATTTATAATTCTCCTTAATTGTATTGGTGTTTTCATGAAATAAATAATACAGTTAATTTGCTTTATTGAATATGATAAAAAAACACACTTAAACAGTTCTTATTCAGCATTTTAAATTACATTTTAAGTGCTTGAATACATCCCAATACAGTAAGACCACTTCTCTGAGAGTGAGAATAGGTTAAATTTGATAATAATATCAAATAGAATCTTATAATCTGACGCTCTAATGGCAAAAGAATTAAATAAATACAGTAAACACGTTACCCAAGATCCAACCCAGCCTGCTTCACAGGCAATGCTTCACGCTATTGGTCTTTCTAAAGAAGACCTTAAAAAACCTATGATAGGAATTGGGAGTACAGGATATGAGGGAAATCCTTGCAATATGCATTTGAATGATTTGGCTAAAGAAGTAAAGTTGGGGGTCCAGAAAGCCAATCTTACTGGACTTATCTTTAATACCATTGGGGTAAGTGATGGTATTTCAATGGGGACCTTTGGAATGCGCTATTCGTTGCCTTCTAGGGATATTATTGCAGATTCTATGGAAACAGTAGTTCAGGCAATGAACTATGATGGTTTGGCTACCATAGTAGGCTGTGATAAAAATATGCCCGGTGCTTTAATGGCAATGATAAGATTAAATAGACCTTCCATAATGGTTTATGGAGGAACCATAGCCTCAGGCTGTGCAAGAGGAAAAAAATTAGATGTTGTATCAGCTTTTGAAGCATGGGGAGAGAAAGTAGCTGGCACTATAGATGAAAAAGCGTATCAGGAAGTAATTGAAAATGCCTGCCCTGGAGCTGGTGCTTGTGGTGGAATGTATACTGCAAATACAATGGCTAGTGCTATTGAAGCTTTGGGGATGACTTTACCGTATAATTCTTCTAACCCTGCCACAGGCAATGAAAAACCATTGGATTGTGTAGCGTCTGGCGAAGCCTTAGGCTTACTAATAGAAAAGGATTTAAAACCATTAGATATAATCACCAAAAAGTCTTTAGAAAATGCGGTGAAATTAATCATCGTTTTAGGAGGTTCTACCAACGCGGTATTGCATTTTTTGGCTATTGCAAAAACAGCAAATATAGATTTTACGCTAGAAGACTTTACCAGAATTTCTAGTGAAACCCCGTTTCTCGCAGACCTTAAGCCTAGTGGTCAATATCTTATGGAAGATTTACACCGTGTGGGAGGTATACCTGCGGTAATGAAATTTATGCTTCAAAATGACATGCTTCACGGTGATTGTATGACGGTTACTGGAAAAACAATAGCAGAAAACCTCCAATCTGTTCTGGATCTTATAAAAGACCAAGATGTCATAAGACCCCTAAATGCACCAATAAAAGAAACTGGACATATTAGGATTCTTTACGGTAACCTTGCGGAAGAAGGTGCAGTAGCTAAAATTACAGGAAAAGAAGGGGTTTATTTCAAAGGGCCTGCTAAAGTGTACGAAGGAGAGTTTTTAGCCAATGATGGTATAAAAGCAGGAGAAGTTAAAAAAGGAGATGTGGTGGTCATTCGTTACGAAGGCCCAAAGGGAGGACCAGGAATGCCAGAAATGTTAAAGCCTACAGCAGCCATTATGGGTGCGGGTCTTGGCAAAGAGGTCGCTTTAATTACAGATGGACGTTTTTCTGGAGGTACCCACGGATTTGTAGTAGGACACGTGTCTCCTGAAGCTCAAGTTGGAGGAACCATTGGATTGGTTCAAGATGGAGACATTATTACTATAGATGCTAGCTCAAACACCATTTCGTTAGATATAGATATAGCAGAACTCAATAAGCGGAAAGCATTATGGGTAGCCCCTGAACTTAAAGTCAGTAGTGGTAGTTTATATAAATTTGCGAACATAGTTTCTTCTGCATCTAAAGGATGCGTAACAGACGTTTTTTAATTAATTATGCAAATGACAACAACGACAAATTCATCTAAACAAATGAATATAACTGGAGCAGAGGCCATTATTCATTGTCTCTTGGCAGAAGGTGTAGATCTTATATACGGATACCCTGGTGGTGCTATTATGCCAGTATATGACGAATTATACAAATTCCAGGACAAACTCACCCACATACTGACCAGACACGAGCAAGGGGCTACTCATGCAGCTCAGGGTTATGCAAGAGTGAGTGGAAAGGTAGGGGTGGCCATTGCTACCTCAGGACCAGGAGCAACTAATTTAGTTACTGGATTGGCAGACGCTCAAATAGATTCTACGCCAATGGTTTGTATTACTGGCCAGGTGGGAAGACATTTATTGGGTACAGATGCCTTTCAAGAAACGGATATTATAGGTATTTCTACTCCAGTGACTAAGTGGAACTATCAAATCACTGAAGCGAGCGAAATACCTGAGATTTTAGCCAAAGCCTTCTATATTGCCCGATCTGGAAGACCAGGACCGGTACTCATAGACATCACTAAAAATGCGCAATTTGAGTCTTTAGATTTTATCTATGAGAAATGTACTAAGGTAAGGAGTTATATTCCTACCCCTGTGGCCTCCAAAGAAAGTTTGTCTGAAGCAGCAGCCTTGATTAATACGGCTAAAAAACCATTCATCATTTTTGGACAAGGGGTTATATTGTCAGAGGGTGAAAAGGAATTTAAGGATTTTGTAGAAAAATCTGGTATACCAGCCGCTTGGACTGTGCTAGGATTGTCTGCATTAGAGACAAGTCACCCGCTGAATGTAGGTATGGTAGGAATGCATGGAAATTATGGTCCAAATATGCTCACCAATGAGTGCGATGTATTAATCACCATTGGGATGCGTTTTGACGACAGGGTGACAGGAAATTTAGAGACTTATGCCAAGCAAGCTAAAGTGATTCATTATGAGATTGACCCAGCAGAGATAGATAAAAATGTAAAGACTACTGTAGCGGTACTAGGAGATGCTAAAGTAAGTTTAAGAAATATACTCCCATTAATCAATAAAAACACTCACGAAGATTGGTTGAAAAATTTCCATGAGCACTATGAGATTGAGTATGAACAAGTGATTAAAAACGATTTATACCCAACCAAGCCCGGCCTTACAATGGGAGAGGCCATAAGAATACTCAATGAAAAGAGTGGAAACAAGGCTATCATAGTTACAGATGTAGGACAACACCAGATGGTCGCTTGCAGGTATGCCGGCTTCTCTCAAACAAAAAGTAATGTAACTTCAGGAGGCTTAGGTACTATGGGCTTTGCACTTCCTGCTGCCATTGGCGCAAAAATGGGTGCTCCAGACAGAGAAGTAGTTGCTATTATTGGAGATGGAGGCTACCAAATGACCATCCAAGAATTAGGAACTATTTTCCAAAATAAGACTGCCGTAAAAATCATGGTACTCAACAACGAGCATCTCGGTATGGTTAGACAATGGCAAGAATTGTTTTTCGAAAGTAGGTATGCTTCTACTGTAATGAGTAATCCTGACTTCGTTAAGATTGCTGCAGGTTATGATATAGAGGCAGCAAGAGTCAGTGAAAGAGATCAATTGGCTGGGGCCATAGAAAAAATGATGGCACATAAGGGACCTTACTTTTTAGAGGTATGTGTAGAAAATGAACATAACGTATTTCCAATGATACCCACTGGAGCATCCGTTTCAGAGATTAGACTAAAATAGCACAAGATGGAGAATGCATGGTATACCATCTCTGTTTACTCAGAGAATAACGTAGGATTATTGAATAGAATATCAGGAATATTCTTAAAGCGACACATCAATATAGAAAGCTTAAATGTCTCTAAATCAGAGATTGATAATGTATCTAAATTCACAATAGTTGTGTTTACTACACCCAAATGGGTGCATAATATTGCGGGGCAAATAGAAAAGCAGATAGAGGTGATTAAGGTTTTTTCTCATACAGATGATGAAATTATCTATCAGGAGGCTGCTCTATTTAAAGTAAACTCAAGTTTGCTATTTGACGAAAGAGAGATTCAAAATATTATAAAAGACAGCAATGCTCAAATTGTCACTGTTTCCAGAGACTTTTTTGTAATTTCAAAATCTGGAAGAAGGTCAGAGGTAGACACGCTTTACGATCAGCTAAAACCATTTGGTATTATGCAATTTGTGCGGTCTGGTAGGATTGCTGTGTCAAAATCAGAAATGCAGATATCGTCCTTGTTAAAGGACTTTTAATAAACAATTAAATAAATTATAACAAGAAATTTTTATCATGGCAAATTATTTTAATACCCTATCTCTAAGAGAACAACTGACCCAATTGGGAAAATGTAGGTTTATGGAATCTTCTGAATTTTCAGATGGGGTGGAAGCCTTAAAAGGAAAGAAAATTGTAATTGTAGGCTGTGGCGCTCAAGGGTTAAACCAAGGTTTAAACATGAGAGATTCTGGTTTAGATATTTCTTATACCTTAAGGGCTGAAGCGATTGCGCAAAAAAGGGCTTCTTTTATAAATGCTACTGAAAATAATTTCAAGGTAGGTACTTATGAGGCGTTAATTCCTCATGCAGATGTAGTCATTAACCTAACTCCAGATAAACAACACACCGCTGTGGTGACTGCTGTAATGCCACTCATGAAGCAAGGGGCTACATTATCTTATTCTCATGGATTCAATATTGTAGAAGAAGGAATGCAAGTACGTAAAGATTTGACCGTTATTATGGTTGCACCTAAGTGTCCTGGTTCTGAGGTGAGAGAAGAGTACAAGAGAGGTTTTGGGGTACCTACACTTATTGCAGTGCACCCAGACAATGACCCTCAAGGTGTTGGTTTAGCTCAAGCCAAAGCCTATGCAGTAGCTACTGGTGGGGATAGGGCAGGTGTGTTAGAATCTTCTTTTGTTGCTGAGGTTAAGTCCGATTTAATGGGAGAACAAACCATTTTATGTGGTCTGCTTCAGACTGGGTCTATTTTGTGTTTTGACAAAATGGTTGAAAAAGGAATGGATAAAGGATACGCAGCAAAATTAATTCAATACGGGTGGGAAGCCATTACGGAAGGATTAAAATACGGTGGTATTACTCATATGATGGACCGTTTGTCTAATCCTGCAAAAATAAAAGCCTACGAATTGTCTGAGGAATTAAAAGACATTATGAGGCCTTTGTTTAACAAGCATATGGACGACATTATTTCTGGTCATTTCTCTAAAACAATGATGGAGGATTGGGCTAATGACGACAAAAATCTTTTAGAATGGAGGGCTGCTACAGGAGAAACTGCTTTTGAAAAAACACCTATTTCTTCTGAGACTATCACGGAGCAGGCGTTTTACGATCACGGTGTTTTAATGGTTGCCATGGTTAGGGCAGGAGTAGAATTGGCTTTTGAGGCCATGACTGCTTCAGGTATTATTGAAGAGTCTGCTTACTATGAGTCGCTTCACGAGACCCCATTAATTGCCAATACAATTGCAAGAAAGAAATTATTTGAAATGAATAGGGTTATTTCTGATACAGCGGAATATGGTTGTTATTTGTTTGATCATGCTTGTAAGCCTTTATTGCCAGATTTTATGACGCGTATTGATACAGATGTGATTGGAAAGGCGTACGGGTGAGGGACTGACAATAGGGTGTCTAGCACGCAATTGGTGACTATAAACGCAGCACTAAGAAATCATCCTGTAGAAATAGTAGGTGCTAGATTAAGGGCATCTATGACTGCAATGAAACCTATCGTTTAATATTGTATTAATAAATGGTATTAAAAAGCCCCGCTCATAGAGCGGGGCTTTTTTTATTGTATCAATGGGTGTTATAGTTCTTTATTAGGCTTCTAATATTTTAGCGGCCAACCAATCGCCTACGGCCGATGTCTTTTGAGGGGCCACGCCTTCTGCTAAGTCTTCAGTGACAAAACCAGCCTCTAGAGATTCATTGACTACTTTTCTGATTAAAGCAGCTTCTTCGTTTAGCCCAAATGCGTCTTCAAACATCATGGCAGCAGAGAGTACTGTAGCCAATGGATTGGCTATATCTTTTCCTGCAGCTTGAGGGTAAGAACCGTGAATAGGTTCAAATAAAGAAGTTTCTGTTCCAACAGAAGCAGAAGGCATGAGTCCCATAGATCCAGATATCACTGAAGCTTCATCTGTAAGAATGTCTCCAAATAAGTTTTCAGTAATGAGTACATCATAGGTATTAGGCCATTGTACTAATCTCATGGCCACAGCGTCAACAAATTCATAGGAAACAGTCACTTCTGGATAATCTTTTTCCATGTCTTGAACCGTTTCCCTCCAAAGCCTGGAAGTTTCTAATACATTCGCCTTGTCTACACAACACAATTTTTTAGTCCGAGTCATGGCCAATTCAAAGCCTTTTTTCGCCAGTCTTTGTACTTCTGGTCTGGTATAAGTACAAGTGTCATAAGCCGTATTACCATTTTCTTCTCTACCTCTTTTTCCAAAATAGATCCCACCAGTAAGTTCTCTGAGAAACACCAAATCCGTTCCTTCTATACGCGCTCTTTTTAGTGGAGATTTATCGATTAGAGAAGGGAAGGTAAAAGTAGGCCTTACATTGGCAAAGAGCCCTAATTTTTTACGCATTTTTAACAAGCCCTGTTCTGGCCTTACTGTTGCGGATGGGTCATTGTCGTATTTTGGATCCCCAATGGCACCAAATAACACCGCGTCTGCTG
>Ga0102900_1000427_pt1 | contig 12913 bp, 9 predicted proteins | sample Colrivmeta1555C3_FD_78449 | JGI IMG/M metagenome (GOLD analysis project Ga0102900, IMG submission 78449) | Estuarine microbial communities from the Columbia River estuary - metaG 1555C-3 | ecosystem: Environmental > Aquatic > Marine > Intertidal zone > Estuary | place: USA: Columbia River Estuary...
AAACGAGGGCGACTTGGTCATGGCGTCAGACCACGTGACGCCAGCTGCGATTAACTTCATGGCCAAACATGGGCGCGGCCTGATTTGCCTCACCCTCACCCGCGAGCGCTGTGAATACCTGAAGTTACCGCCGATGGCATCCAGCAACGGAACCCTCTATGCCACCGCATTCACGGTGAGTATTGAGGCAGCCGAGGGTGTCACCACGGGCATTTCCGCCGCCGATCGCGCAAAGACGGTTCAAGTTGCCGTCGCACGCGACACACGGCCCACCGACTTGGTACAGCCCGGTCACGTCTTTCCGTTGCAAGCCGTTGATGGTGGTGTGCTGATGCGAGCGGGCCATACCGAGGCGGGTTGTGACCTGGCAGCAATGGCCGGTTGCGCCCCATCAGCCGTGATTTGCGAAATCATGAATGACGACGGGTCCATGGCACGCCTGCCTGATTTGCAAGTGTTCGCAGCGACGCACGGACTCAAAATCGGCACCATCGCCGACCTGATTGAGTACCGCAGCGCGACCGAGTCACTGGTGAAACGCGTCGGCAGCCGCACCATCCAAACCCCCCAGGGCGCCTTCATTGCCCACGCCTTCCAAGATGTCACCGGCGGCCACGTGCACCTCGCATTGGTCCATGGCGAATGGGCAACCGATGAGGTCATCCCCGTGCGCGTCCATGAACCACTGTCTGTTCTGGACGCCCTCGACCAAAACAGCTCCATGCACTCTTGGTCCCTGCCCGCGAGCTTGGCCTACCTCCAAGCCAAGGGCAAAGGCGTCGCTGTTTTTCTAAACGCGGGTGAATCAAGCCAGCAGTTACTGTCTCAGTTCCAAGGCACAGCCAAACCGAGCCATGGCCCTGGCGCAGGCCGCATGGACCTGCGCACCTATGGCATCGGCGCACAAATCCTTCGGGAATGCGGTGTCCAACGCATGACCCTTCTCAGCTCGCCGCGCCGGATGCCCAGCATGACGGGCTACGGCCTGGAGGTTTGTGGCTTTCAGGAAAAGCCAACTGGCGAGCCAACACCCCCGATCCATTGATTTCAAACCACCTCTGACACATGTTTCAATCTAGCAAAGGCGCTGCCCCAAAACTCAGCGGTAAAAAGTGCCGTATCGGCGTGGTTCAAGCGCGCTTCAACGACGACATCACCAATGCGCTTTGGGCTGCCTGCCACGCAGAACTGATTCGCTTAGAGGTGGCCGAAAAAAACATCACCCACGTGACGGTGCCAGGTGCCCTTGAGGTCGCTTCGGCCTTGCAGGGCATGGCGGAATCTGACGATTTTGACGCCCTCATCGCACTGGGATGCATCATCCGCGGCGAAACGTATCACTTTGAACTCGTCGCCAATGAATCGGGGGCCGGGGTCACGCGTATCGCGCTCGATTACCAAATCCCGATTGCCAACGCCATTCTCACCACAGAGGACCATGCGCAGGCCGTTGCACGTCAGACCGACAAAGGCCGTGACGCCGCAGCCGTCGCTGTTGAGATGGCGATGCTGCTCGCGAGCCTATGATTGACTGATCGCCCGACCTCAGGCCCCCAAAGGTCTGAGATAATGCCTAGCGCGCGCGCCATACGCTGGCGAAGCCGACCCCCGATTGCTCTTTGGAAACGACCATGACCTACGCCACCGAATCCTCTCAAAACAATGCGAAACGCCCTAGCAGCGGTCTTCGCAAAGCCTCGGATAAGTCGGGTCGCACACGCGCTCGTGAATTTGCTGTGCAAGCGCTGTATCAATACTTGGTTGGTAAAAACACCATTGAGAGCATCGACACGTTCACCCGAGACCTGACCGGCTTCCACAAAGCCGACAGCCTGCACTTCGATACGCTCCTCACCGGCTGTGTCGAAGAGCGTGAGACGCTTGAGGCACTCATGAGCCCTCACCTTGACCGCGCCGTCGATGAAGTGTCCCCCATCGAGCACGCCATTTTGTTGATCGGGGCCAAAGAACTCACCACGTGTCTTGATGTGCCGCGCCGCGTTGTCATCAACGAGTGCATCGAATTGGCAAAGTCATTCGGCGGTACAGATGGTCACAAATTCGTGAATGGCGTTGTCCACGCGATGGCCCTTCAAGTCCGGCCCAACGAGAGCTGATTTTCCGTAAGCTCATTGAATGAAAATAGCCCAACGCGCGGAGCGAATCAAACCTTTTTTTGTCATGGAAATGGCCAAGGCGGCGCAGCAGCTCGCCGCCCGCGTCGCAAACAGCGACGAGCCCATGATTTTTCTGAATATCGGCGAGCCTGACTTTTCAGCACCTGACGCCGTCCAGCAGGCGGCAATCGCTGCCATGCGGGAGGGGAAGACGAACTACACGCAAGCACTCGGTTTACCCGCATTGCGTGAGGCCATCAGCGGCTGGTACGCCACCCGTTTTGGACTCGACATCGATCCCGCCCGCATTGCCGTGACGGCTGGCGCGTCTGGCGCTCTGCAGCTGGCCTGCTTGGCACTCATTGAGTCGGGCGACGAAATATTGATGCCTGATCCGAGTTACCCGTGTAACCGGAACTTTGTGACGGCTGCGGAGGGTGTTGCACGCCTCATACCCACAACGGCCGACAGCCGTTTTCAGCTCACCCCCGAACAGGTCAAGGAACACTGGCAGGCCACGACGCGCGGCGTTTTACTGGCGAGCCCCAGTAACCCAACTGGCACGTCAATCCGCTTCGATAATTTGCACGAGATCGCCGCCTACAGCCGCAGCAAAGGCGGTATCACCATGGTCGACGAGATTTATTTGGGCCTGAGCTTTGACGATCAATACGGTCAGAGTGCGCTTGGCTTGGCCGATGGTTTGGGTGAGACCATCATCAGCATCAACAGCTTTTCAAAGTACTTCAACATGACCGGTTGGCGATTGGGTTGGCTGGTTTTGCCTCCGGCCTTGGTTCCGGTTATCGAACGCCTCGCGCAACACCTGTTCATCTGCGCCAGCACGGTCAGTCAGCAGGCGGCATTGGCATGCTTTGAGCCCGAGACTTTGGCCATCTACGAGCGCCGGCGCGCGGACTTCAAGGCTCGCCGAGACTACTTCATTCCCGAGCTCAACCGACTGGGACTCACCGTACCCGTGATGCCCGATGGGGCGTTTTACGCCTACGCCAACTGCGAGGCAAGCTGTGAGAAGTGGGGCATCGCGCCGGACCGATCGGCGGGCAGTTGGGACTTTGCAAGCGCCTTGATGCAAAAGGCCCATATTGCGGCCACCCCAGGCCGCGACTTCGGCGATGCCGACCCGCATCGCTTCCTGCGCTTCTCCACCGCCAGCAGCTTGGCACAGTTACAAGCAGCCGTGGCCCGCTTGGAGGCCTGCCTGTGACGGTACCCCATCAGTGGCCCATCCGCGTCTACTGGGAGGACACCGACGCTGGGGGCATTGTCTTCTACGCCAACTACCTCAAGTTCTTTGAGCGGGCTCGCACGGAGTGGTTGCGCTCATTAGAATTACACCAGCAGGCGATGAAGACGTCGCTGGGCGGCATGTTTGTGGTCAGCGAAACCCGTGTGCGGTACCATCAACCCTGTCGATTAGACGATGTGCTAATCGTCGAGACCGAGCTGACAAATGTCGGGCGTGTCACCATTGATTTGAAGCAAACGGTTTGGCTGCAAGCCCCCGAGGTCCGCCTGTTATGCGCGGGAGAGGTCAGGGTTGGCTGGGTAGATGCCACCTCGTTGAAACCCAAACGAATGCCGCCAAACTTAACCAACGTTCTCACACCAACATGAACCAAGATCTGTCCATCGTTCACCTCCTTTTGAATGCCAGCGGCGTTGTCCAAGCAGTTGTCGCCCTGCTTTTGATCGTGTCAATTTCGAGTTGGGCCGTGATTTTCAGCAAATCGACCGTCTTGGCGAGAGCGGTGAAAAGCAACACCGCATTCGAGCAGGCGTTTTGGTCTGGCTCCAGCATGCATGACCTCTACAACACAGCCATCCAAAAAACCACTGGGTCGGGTCCAATGGAGCGAATTTTTGCAGCGGGTATGCGTGAGTTTTTGAAACTGCGTGAGCGCCGTATTGCTGACACAGCCGTCTTACTGGAAGGGGCCCAGCGGGCCATGCGCGCCAACCTGCAACGCGAGGTGGATAACCTCGAATCGCAATTATCCTTTTTAGGCTCTGTTGCATCCGTGTCGCCCTATGTGGGTCTATTCGGAACCGTTTGGGGCATCATGCACGCCTTCACGGGCTTGGCCTCCCTCGAGCAGGTCACGCTGGCAACTGTCGCGCCGGGTATTGCCGAGGCACTCGTGGCCACTGCAATTGGTCTGTTCGCCGCGATTCCTGCGGTCGTGGCCTACAACCGATTTGCCACCCGTATTGACCGCATTGCCAACAAGCTCGATACATTTTCAGACGAGTTTTCCAACATTTTGCAGCGCAATCTGAGCGCGCAAACAGCGGCGTAAAGACGATGGCGAGCATGAGCAGAGGTCGGCGCAGCCGCCGTACCATGAACGAAATCAACATGGTGCCGTTCATCGACGTGATGTTGGTGCTGCTGATCATCTTTATGGTGACAGCCCCCTTGATCACGCCGAGCACCATCGATTTGCCAACCGTTGGTCAAGCGAGCCGCCGTCCTGACAAGGTCATCGAGGTGATCGTCAAAAAAGACGCCACACTCAGCATCAAAGCGGAAAAAGAAAACATTCCGGTTCGCCTTGAAAACCTTGCCCAAGTTGTGGTGGATACCGCCAATGCCAACCGGTCGACCCGTGACGGCACCTCGAACAACGACCCTGAACGGGCTTTTGCTGTCGTGATCAGTGCAGATCGGGCGGTCAAATATGACGCCGTGGTGCAGGTCATGGACGCCCTGAAGAAAGCGGGTATTGCACGTGTAGCCCTCTCAGTTGCGGCCTCTCGCTGATTATTCAGATCGACCGGATGCGAAGCCAAAGCGCGCCTAACGCCTTCCCCCAAGAACCGACACCGTGGAAGGTGCCGATCGCGATCGCTCTCGGCGTTCATGCCTTGTTAGTGGTCGCCTTGGCTTGGGGCATCGCCTGGAAAAACGACGCGACACCCGCCAGCTTTGAGGTCGAAGTATGGTCACCTGAGGCGCTGAGGGCTGCGCCAAAAGCCGAACCGCAGCCCGAGCCCGAGCCACCTGAGCCGGAGCCACCAAAACCAGCGCCCGAACCGGCGCCGGAGCCGCCCAAGCCAGAGCCTGCCCCGCCACCGCCACCGCCACCGCCACCAAAGGCTGCGCCCAGCGGTCCAAGTGACGCTGAAATCGCCCTAGAAAAAGCCAAAAAGAAAAAGGCTGCTGAGGAGGCGCTCGCTCTGAAGAAGGCCAAGGAGCAGGCGGCTAAGGAGCAAGCCGCAAAGGAAAAAGCAGCGAAAGAGAAGGCTGCGAAGGAAAAGGCTGCCAAAGAAAAAGCGGCCAAGGAAAAGGCCGCGAAAGAAGAAGCAGAGCGCTTGAGGGCACAAAAAGCGGCTGAGGAAAAAGCAGCCAAAGAAAGAGCTGCCAAGGAAAAAGCCGCCCAGGAAAAGGCTGAGCGTGAGGCTGCCGAACAAGCCCTCAAAGAGCGCTTCAGAAAAGAGCAAATCGAGCGCATGACCAACCTCGCCGGTAAAGCCGACGACACGGGGTCAGCCAAAAAAGCCAGCGGCCCCAGTGCGACCTACGCGGGCAAGGTGGTTGCCGCCGTTCGCCCCAACATCATCTTCCCAGGAACAGTCAACGGGAACCCGTCGGCCGAGGTCGAGGTCACAACCCTCCCAACAGGCGAAATCTTGGGGCGCAAGCTGGTTCGGTCCAGTGGCGATCCCGACTGGGATGCAGCCGTGTTGCGGGCAATAGACCGCACCCAGCGACTCCCGCGTGACGTCGATGGTCGAATCCCCTCACCCATGATCATTGCTTTCCGTCCAAAGGACTGACGCAAAAAATGTCTCCAAACTTTCGATTGGAGACAAGCAGGCAGTGGGAATTTTCGCTATGCTTCGCCATTGGCGCCATCGAGCCGATGGTGCACTCCGCCCACCGGGCATGACTGGGTTGAAATCTATGAAACGTTCCACTGGATTCGGCGTCATCGCTGTCGCCGTATTGGCTGTACTTGCCTGGCAATACCCTGAGCAAATCAAAGCGTATCTGCCCGGTCAGAAAGAACCTGAAAAGACAGCCAATGCCGCCCCCGACGGCAAACCAGGCGGTGGTGGCGCACGGAAAGGCGGCTTTGGTGGACCTGTGGCCGTTGGGATCACCACGGTTGAGTTGACGGATCTGCCGCTCAAACTGAACGCGTCGGGTACCGTCATCGCCCAGCAATCCGTCCCTGTGCGTCCGCAAGTCAACGCGCTGGTCCGTCGCATCGCCGTGCGCGAGGGACAGTCTGTCAAGGCGGGTGACATCTTGTTCGAGTTGGATGACCGCAATGTACAAGCCGATCTGAGCAAGGCAGAGGCCCAAGCCCAACGCAGCAAAGCCACACTCGCAGACCTAGAGCGTCAATACGCGCGGGCTCAGGATCTGTTTAAGAAAAACTTTGTTGCCTCCAGCGCAGTCGATACCGCCGCGACGCAGGTACAGGCACAAAAAGGCCAAGTACAGGCTGACGAAGCCGCCGTTAAGGCCCAACAAATTCAACGCAGCTTGTATGTGATTCGTGCGCCCTTCAGCGGTCGAATTGGTTCCATAGACGTCAGCACGGGCACCCTTGTGGCCAGCGGGGGCAGCGCAACAGCGCTCACAACCCTGACGCAATTCGACCCGATCGGCGTGCGTTTCGCCGTGCCTGAGTCAGACATTCAACAAGTCACAGCAGGGGGCACTGGGCGCCCGGTGAGCGTCAGCTTGGGCAGCAACGCCATCACAACCGACACGAAACCGCATATCGGTAAGCTCACGCTGATCGATAACGCCATCAACCCCAGCACTGGCATGTTGACCCTCAAGGCCAGCCTGCCCAACAAAGACAACACACTTTGGCCAGGACAGTTCGTCAATGTCAGCCTTGACGTGGGTACGCTATCGCAAGTCGCGGTGATTCCTCAAACCGCCATCGTGTTGGGTGAGCGTGGCGCCACGGTTTATATGGTGGGCGAGGAAGACAAGGCAAAAGTTAAACCCGTGAAAGTCCTACACCCCATGGGTGACAAGGTCGCGGTGTCGGGGCTTTCCGCCGGTGACCGCATCGTGGTGGAAGGACGCGACAACGTCAAACCAGGCGCCGCATTGCGTTTGCCTGGCGCAGGGGGCAAACCTGGCGCTGGCGGCGGGGGCGGGGGCGGGGGCGGCGGCGCTGGCGCCAACGGTAAGGGCAGCGGTGAAGGCAAAAGGGAAGGCAAAGGTGAAGGCAAAGGAGGCGGTGAAGGCAAGTGGGGCGGCGACGGTAAGAGTGGCGGCAAACCGGCCACCAAGGAGTAAGCATGTCACTCACCGAAATTTTCATACGCCGTCCTGTGATGACGGTGTTGCTAAACATCGCTTTGATCGCGGTGGGATTGGCAGCGCTTGGCAAAATTCCTGTTGCGGCCCTGCCCCGCTACGACACGCCGACGATCAACGTCAGCGCCAACTTGAACGGTGCGAGTCCAGAAACCATGGCCCGCTCTGTGGCGTTGCCACTTGAAAAGCAGTTCTCCACCATTGCCGGCGTTGACGCCATCACGTCAACAAGCTCACTCGGTCGGACATCCATCACGCTAGAGTTCTCGCCTGACCGCGACATCGACTCGGCCGCAGGCGATGTGCAAGCGGCCTTGTTGGCGACGCAACGGGCGTTACCCAGCGAAATGACGTCGCTGCCCAGCTACCGGAAAGTCAACCCAGCAGATGCGCCGATCTTGATCTTGGCATTGAGCTCGCCAACCATGAGTTTGGTACAGGTCACCAACTTTGCAGAGAACCTCGTCTCACCGTCGCTGTCAACCATCAACGGTGTGGCTCAGGTGTCTGTATGGGGTGCCAAGCGCTACGCGGTGCGCGTGGAAGCCAATCCCCGTGAGCTTGCGGTTCGTGGCCTCACGATGGATGACGTTGCCAACGCCATTCGTGCCACCAACGCCAACGCAGCGATGGGACAAATTCAAGGACCGAATCAAACCTTGATCATTGAAGCCAACACACAATTGGCTTCCGCCGCTGAGTTTCGCGATCTCGTCGTCACGGTTAAGAACGGCAGCCCCGTGTATTTGCGCGACGTTGCAAACATCCGTGATGGTTCAGAAAACGAGCGCGGTCTGAGCCGATATAACGGCATCCCGTCGGTTATCTTGGGCGTTCAGCGCCAACCTGATGCCAACACGGTTGCGGTGATTCAAGCGATTTACGCCGCCATGCCGAAGCTCAAAGAGCAGCTGCCACCCAGCGTTCAACTTCACGCGCTGAACGACCGTGGTGAGTCGATTCGGGAAGCGCTGCACGACATCTACTTCACCTTGGCGCTCACCATCGCGCTGGTGGTGTTGGTCATCTTTTTATTTTTACGTCGGTTATCAGCCACCATCATCCCGACGTTATCGATTCCTGTCTCCCTGATCGCAGCCATGTCCTTGCTGTATTACATGGACTACAGCTTGGACAACATCTCCTTACTCGGTATCACGCTTGCCGTGGGATTGGTGGTGGACGATGCGATCGTGATGCTGGAAAACATCGTCCGTCATATTGAGGAAGGCATGGCCCCCTTTGCAGCCGCGATCAAGGGCGCGCGCGAGGTTGCCTTCACGATTGTGTCCATTTCAATTTCGTTGGTCGCCGTTCTCATTCCGATCTTTTTCATGCCCGGCACCCTGGGCCTGCTGTTTCACGAGTTTGCAGTCATCGTCGGTTTGGCCATTTTGGTCTCCGCCGTGGTCTCGCTCACACTCGTACCCATGCTGTGCAGCCGTTTCCTGAAACATGAATCGACAGAAGAAGCTGAGCGCAGCATCGCCTACCGCAGCACGGCGTGGTTTGAGGCGATTTTTCAAGCCACACTGCGTGGCTACGCCCGCTTGCTTGACTGGTCCCTCGCCCACCGAATGACCATGCTGGGCGCCACGATCGGCAGTTTGGCCTTGACCATCTACTTGTTCTCAGCGATGCCAAAAGGCTTTTTCCCGGAAGAAGACATCGGCCAAGTCATGGCAACGGTCGTGGGCAGTCAAGACGTGGGTCCCGAAGCCATGCAACGCCAGCTCGACCAAGTCGCGCAACGCACCCAAAACGTCGCCGCCGTTGGCGACCTGGCCGCTGCTGTTTTTGGCGGCAGCACGGGACGCATGTTCATCACACTCAAACCGAAGTCCGAACGTGAAGACATGAAGACCGTGTTGGGCCAATTGCGCCGTGCCGCAGGAGGTGTCCCGGGCGTGAAAGTCTTTTTCACGCCGCTACAAAACCTGCGTGTGGGTGGCCGTATGAGCCGCAGCCGCTACCAGTACACGCTGCAAAGCGTCAACGGGTCGGACCTCGGTATTTGGGTCGACCGTGTCTCGGAGGCCATGAAGGGTGATCAGCGTTTTACTGACGTCAACTCTGACGCCGAGAACAGTGCCCTGCAAGCCGAGCTCGTCATTGATAAGGCACGGGCACAACAACTGGGCATCAACAGCCAAGCGCTGCGGAACATGATGTACTCGGCATTTGGTGAGCGACAAGTTGCGAGCATCTACACCGACAGCGGAACGTGGGCGGTGATTCTCACCATCGACAACCCAAAGGATCAAAGCGAGCTGGATTTGATGCAGGTCCATATGCGAACCCTATCGGGTGAGCTGGTTCCTTTGAGCGCATTTGCATCGGTGAAACGGACCCTGGGGCCAACCAGCGTAAACCACCAGGGCCAGTTACAAGCCGTCACCATCAGCTTCAACTTGGCCCCCGGGGTACCTCTGGGGGATGCGACCAAAGCCTTGGAAGGCTACGTTAAAGAGATGAAGATGCCACCCAGTGTGATCACCTCGTATGGCGGTGACGCGGCTGTTTTCCAATCGTCGCAAACCAGCCAAGTGGTGTTGCTTGTGGCGGCATTGGTGGTGATCTACATTTTGCTGGGTATGCTTTACGAGAGCTTCATCCACCCCATCACGATTCTGGCGGGATTGCCGTCGGCGGTGGTGGGCGGGCTACTCACGCTGCAGTTTTTTGGTCAAGACCTAACGATCATTGCAACCATTGGTCTGCTGATGCTGATTGGTATTGTGAAGAAAAACGCCATCATGATGATCGACTTCGCGTTGCAAGCACAACGTGAAGAGGGCAAAAGCCCCGTCGATGCCATGCGTCAAGCCTGTTTGCTCCGCTTCCGTCCCATCATGATGACCACGCTCACCGCAGCAATCGGCGCCCTCCCCATTGCGCTGGGCGCCGGTGCAGGTGCTGAATTACGCCAGCCGCTGGGCCTGGCTGTGGTCGGCGGTTTGGTGTTGTCGCAAGTGGTGACCCTTTTCATCACCCCCGTCATCTACGTGCTGCTTGACCGCTTCAGTGGCAAAGGCCCCATTACCGACGCCGCTCACTCGTAAACAACCACCGCTTCCTGCTGGTGTGCCTGCGCGCACCAGCTGGCAAGCGCAGCATCACTCGGATAAAAACGCGCTTGTTCACCCAGCGCCAGATCGCAAAGCGCCTGCTCACGCAGTATCTGCAAACGAATCCGTAAACCGCGGTCAATGTCACCGTGCTCGGTCACCTCCCGCTGGGGGGGGAATTCGCGCAACAGGCGGCCCACATCGGGTGACTGGCCGTTTACTTTTACCTGTAGGTATTTGCCAAACCGACAGCGCGCATCGGGCAGGCTCCACAGCTTTTGCACTTTCAAACGCAAGCCACCAGAGAACCGATCGGGTTGCGCGACCACCTGTGCAACAACAAATTCATCGTCCTTAATCAGGTGACGATATTGGTTCAGCATGCCTTCATCAACCGACGCTTCGATGGTGCCGCTCTTGTCATCGAGCTTGAAGATACCCAAACGCCCACGTTGCCCGTTAATCACACGCAGGTCAGTCACGATGCCAGCGAGCACAATGGCATCGCGGGAATCCACCAAGTCAGCAATACGCAACTTAACGAAACGGCGCACCTCAGCAGCAACCTCATCAAACAGATGCCCCGAGAGAAAGAAACCAACCGCAGATTTCTCGTGGGTTAGTCGCTCCTTGACACCCCATGGCACGACCGATACCAATGGTGGCTCCTGGGTGCTCGAGCCATGGTCGTCGTCACCCATGTCAAATAAACCGACCTGGTTCGCGTTGGCTGCCTGAGCGGCGGCATACTCAAAGGCACGCTCAACGCTGGCCAACAAGCTGGCACGATTCAAGTCGATGCTGTCAAAAGCGCCCGCCTTGATCAGCGCTTCAACCGTCCGCTTGTTCATGCGCTGCTTATCGACACGCGTGGCGAAATCAAACAGCGACTTGAATGGCCCCCCCGCCTCGCGAGCCGCCACCATGGCCTCAATGGCCTGTTCGCCGGTACCTTTGATGGCACCGAGGCCGTACCGCACTTCTTTGTTGGATACCGGCTCAAAACGATATGTACCCCGGTTGACATCGGGCGGCTCAAACCCAATACCCATCGTTTGCGCATCGGCAAATAAGACACTGAGCTTATCGGTGTCACCCATTTCGATGGTCATGTTCGCAGCGTAAAACTCAGCTGTGAAATGGACTTTCAACCACGCCGTGTGATACGCCAACAGCGAATATGCGGCGGCGTGCGACTTGTTAAAGCCGTAGCCGGCGAAGCTCTCCATCAGGTCAAAGATTTCGTCTGCTTTATCTTGTGAGATGTTTTGCTTGGCCGCGCCCGCACGGAACAGCTCGCGCTGCTTCACCATCTCCTCAAGCTTTTTCTTGCCCATCGCACGGCGCAACATGTCGGCGCCGCCAAGCGAGTAGCCAGCAAGCACCTGCGCCACCTGCATCACCTGCTCTTGGTAGACCATGATCCCGTAGGTCTCAGACAAGACGGACTCGACCAAGGGGTGTGGATAAATCACCTCCTCACGTCCGTGCTTGCGTGCCACGAAAGTGGGGATCAAATCCATCGGACCTGGGCGATACAAAGCGTTCAGAGCGATCAGGTCTTCGAGGCGACTGGGGCGTGCGTCACGCAACATCCCCTGCATACCGCGACTTTCAAACTGGAATACCGCCTCTGTTTGACCCCGCGAAAAAAGCGCGTAAACCTTGGGGTCATCGATGGGCACGTTCTCAAACGCGAAATCCGCTTGCCCAGGGTGCCGGGCACGAATGAAGTCACGTGCCAGCTCCAAAATAGTGAGCGTGGCCAGCCCCAAAAAGTCGAATTTAACGAGGCCGACATCCTCCACGTCGTCCTTGTCAAACTGACTGACCGCCGAGTCGCTGCCCGGTTGCTGGTACAGCGGGCAGAAATCAGTGAGTTTTCCCGGCGCAATCAACACACCACCCGCGTGCATGCCCACATTGCGCGTCATGCCCTCAAGTTTTTGCGCCATGTCCAACAGCGTGCGAACGTCCTCTTCGCGTTCAAGGCGTTCGGCGAGTTGCGGTTCTTGCTTAATCGCCTCAGCAATCGTGATGTGGGTCCCAGGCTTATTGGGGATCAGCTTCGATATGCCGTCGCAAAAGCCATAGGCAAAGTCCATCACGCGACCCACATCACGGATGGCTGCGCGCGCCGCCATAGAACCGAAGGTGGCGATTTGACTCACCGCTTCACGCCCGTATTTCTCTTTGACGTACTCAATCACGCGGTCGCGATTGGACTGGCAGAAGTCAATGTCGAAGTCAGGCATCGATACCCGCTCGGGATTCAAAAAACGCTCGAACAGCAGGTTGAACTCCAGCGGATCAAGGTCGGTGATACCCAGTGCATAGGCAACCAAAGACCCCGCACCTGAACCCCGGCCGGGCCCAACGGGGCAACCATTATTTTTTGCCCACGCGATGAAGTCGCC
>Ga0102900_1000440_pt1 | contig 12666 bp, 9 predicted proteins | sample Colrivmeta1555C3_FD_78449 | JGI IMG/M metagenome (GOLD analysis project Ga0102900, IMG submission 78449) | Estuarine microbial communities from the Columbia River estuary - metaG 1555C-3 | ecosystem: Environmental > Aquatic > Marine > Intertidal zone > Estuary | place: USA: Columbia River Estuary...
CGTTTGGTGCAGCCTTGCGCGAGGCTGTGAACGCAGACCCCGACCGCTTTGACCGCGTGACGATCCTCAAGGAAACCCACGATCCACTGGTTGCCACAACCCGCCAAGTCTTGCGTGCTTTTCAAGCGCAGCGATAAGCGCGGGTCGCCCCACGACATGAAAAACGACCCCCTGCTCGACACGTTTCAGTTGCGCCACCTCACCCTGCGCAATCGTATTATGAGCACGGCCCATGCGCCGTCTTATGAGGAAGGCGGGCATCCGCGGGATCGGTATCGTCTGTATCATGAGGAAAAGGCGAAGGGCGGCATTGGCCTGACGATTATTGGCGGATCAACGAATATTGCCCCTGATAGCCCGTCGGTGTTCGGACAACTTTACGCAGGCGATGACAGCATCATTGCGTGGTTCAAAAAGCTGACGGATGGTGTGCGGTCCCATGGTGCGGCTGTGATGTGCCAGATCACCCATATGGGGCGCAGAACGGCGTGGGATGACGGGCATTGGTTGCCTGTCGCAGGACCGTCTGGCACGCGCGAACGGGCGCATCGGTCGTTTCCAAAGACCATGGAGGCCGAGGATATCAACCGCATTATTGCGCAGTTTGCTGATGCGGCGAAGCGTTGCCAGCAAGGCGGCTTTGACGGAATTGAATTGTTGTCGCATTCACATCTGCTGGGGCAGTTTCTGTCGCCGCTCGTCAACAGGCGTGAAGACGACTACGGCGGCTCGCTCGACAACCGCTTGCGCCTGACCATGCAGGTTTTGGAGGCCGTGCGCGAGGCCGTTGGGCCTGACCTGTTTTTAGGAATGCGCGTTACGGGGGATGAGTTGACCAAGGGTGGGCTGGATGCAGATGACTGTGTCGAGATCGCCCGAAAGATTGCGGCAACGGGTGCCGTTGATTTCCTGAATGTCCTTGCGGGCGCGCCTTATGACGATTTGGGTTTGGCTGGCTGGGTGCCGCCGATGGGGATGCCCTCTGCGCCCCATTTGACGGTGGCAGGACGCATACGCAGGGCCGTTAATATACCGATTTTTCATGCGGGCGGCGTGGCTGATATCGCCACTGCGCGCCATGCAGTCGCCGAAGGGCACGTTGATCTGATCGGCATGACCCGCGCCCATATGGCCGATCCATATTTGGTCACAAAGCTTGCCCGTGGTGACGACGACCGCATTCGCCCCTGCGTCGGCCTTGGTTATTGCGTGGACCGCGTGAACCAAGGCAAGGCGGCGGTCTGTGGCCATAACGCGGCGACGGGTCGCGAGGCCAAGATGCCGCATCTGATCACGAAAGCAGAAACTGTCAAAAAAGTCGTGGTCGTCGGTGGCGGCCCTGCGGGATTAGAAGCGGCACGGATATCTGCGTTGCGGGGTCACGACGTCGTTTTGTTCGAAGCAAGCGACAGTTTGGGTGGGCAACTCAAACTGGCAAGCGCTGGCATGACCCGTCGCCAGATTTGGGGCGTTGCGGATTGGCTGATCTCGGAGGTCGCGCATCTTGGTGTGGATGTCCGTTTGAATACTTTCGCGGAGACGGATGAAATCACGGATCAGGCCCCTGACGTTGTGATTATCGCAACCGGCGGCTGGCCTGACGCGCCAGATTTTGAGGGCGCTGCTCTCACCACGTCGAGCTGGGACGTCTTGTCTGGCGCGGCGCGATTGAGCGGCGAGGTGATGTTGTTTGACGAAACAGGCGACCACCCCGCGCTGGTCTGCGCGGATGTCTTGGCGCGACTGGGTTGCACGGTCCGCCATATCAGCCCTGATCGGGCGACGGCACATGACCTTGGCCCCACGAACTCTGCCGTTGTCCTGCGCGACCTTGCGAGCCAAGGGGTCACGTTCACCTGCTTTCAAGACATCGAAAAGGTGGCGCAATTGGGGAACCGAAAAGAGGTCACGTTGCGCCATGTATTGACGGGTGAAACATCGGTTCACGTGGTCGACCATGTTGTAATCGAGCATGGCATAACGCCAATGGATGCCCTGTATCACGACCTTAAGGCGCACTCGTGCAACCTTGGCCAGATTGATCAAGACGCGATGGTCGCGGGGCAAAACCCGCTTAAACCGACACAGGCGGAAGGTGGGTTTCTTCTGGCGCGGCTCGGTGATGCGATTTCGGGGCGCAATATTCACGCAGCACTTTATGACGCCTTGCGAATTTGCAAAGATATTTGAAAATCACGAGGCGGTGTAGCGCGCGGGCGCATAGGGCGACATATCGACGTTGGGGGTATTGCCGTCAATCATCTGGGCGATCAGGCGGCCTGTTTTGGGGCCAGCCGTAAGGCCAACATGTTGGTGGCCAAAGCCAGTGTAGATGCCTGTATTTCCGAGTTCTCCGATCAAGGGCAGGCTATCAGGCGTTGAAGGGCGGAACCCCATCCATTCTTGCGTGCCTGAATATATGAGGTCAGGAAACGTTTCTTTTACATGTCGCCTTAGCAATTTAATCGGGGCCTTGCTGGGACCTGCATGATGATCGCCAAGCTCAACAGTGCCCGCACAGCGCAGCCCCATCTCCATCGGGTTCACACCGAATTTTCCCGATACGACCAGCATCGGATTGCGCGGCACTTGTGACGGATTTTCAAAGATCACATGATACCCGCGTTCGGCCTCAAGCGGGACTTTGAGGCCCAGCTTTTTCATCAGGTCTTTTGACCAGATACCCGCCGTGATCACGGCGCGACTGCAATCAAACGTGCCCTGATCGGTTTCGATTTGCGATATACGCCCATTCGTTTTGATGAAATCACGCACCTGAGCCTGAACAAGGGTGCCGCCGTTTTTAACAAAGTGTTTCGCGAGCTCGGCGATGTATTGCCCCGGATTTGTGATGTGACCCTGTCCTTCTAGCACGGCCAAGCACTGAATGTCGGGGCCAAGGATCGGTTCGCAGTCTTGAACCGCGCGCCCTGTGACGATTTGCGGGCTAAGGCCTGCGAGTTTCTTCATGCTCCACGCATAAGAATCCGCCTCAAAATGCGCCTTGGATTTATAGACAAAACTGAATTTACTGTCACAGACCCAGCGCTCCAAATCCGTGCCTCGGACCAGCGATTTATGCTGATCGACGGTGTCGCTTAAGAGGGGGATCAAATGTGACACGATGCGCCGTGTCGCGGCATCGTTGGCATGCGACACAAACTGCGCCAGCCAAGGCAGCATCTTTGGGACATGCGCCCACTTCATGAACAGCGGGCTATTGGGGTCGAGCAGAAGCCGCGGCGCGTCCCGCCAGAGCGTGGGCGATGTTACAGGTGCGACAGCCCACCCAGCCAAAAGCCCCGCATTGCCAAAAGACGCCCCCATGCCGGGAGCGCCCTTGTCCATCAGCGTGACCGCATGCCCCGACCTTTGCAGCCAGATGGCGGTGGAGATTCCACACATCCCTGCGCCGATGACGATGATGGGTTTGTCCGTCATAAATCTGTCCTTAACACCGCATGTTGGCTCCGTTTGGATCATAGATTGGCCCGCCAAGCACTTTGGCGTCATAGAAATTGCCCAAGATTTCGACCTGCAACTTTGTGCCTGCCACCGCGCTCTCGGCCGAGACATAGCCCATCGCCATGGACATCGCCGACCTGTGACCAAACCCGCCAGAGGACACATAACCAACAGCCGCACCATCTTTCAGGATTGCCTCGTCATTACTGACGTCGATCCCGTCCACGTCAATGGTTATTGTGACCAGCTTTTGCGCAGGGCCTGCGTCGCGGATGGCTTGGGTCGCCTCTTTGCCGACGAAGTCTTTCTTCCAGTTGATAAAGACGTCCATCCCACTGGCGACCGCATCAAAATCGGGGCGGAATTCGAGGGTCCATACGCCCCAGCCTTTCTCCAGACGCATCGACATCAACGCCCGCGCGCCATACCAGCGATAGCCCAGATCGGCGCCCGCATCCTCAATCGCTGTGGCCAGACGCAACAGGTATTGCGGCTTGCAGTAGATTTCATAGCCAAGCTCGCCCGAGAAACTGATGCGGTTCAGAATGACAGGTACGTCGCCGACAAAGGTCTGGCGCAGATCGTGGAATTTGAACGCCTCGTTGGACACATCATCGCGGGTAATACGTGCCAGCAGCGCGCGAGATTTTGGGCCAGACAATGCGATACCGTGCCAGTCGCCGCTTGCATTTTTATAGGTCACATCAGCAGGCAAATCTTTTTCAAACCAGCGACGATGCGCCTCTTGCATCGCGCCCGATCCAAACAGCATGAAGTGGTCGTCATTCAGACAGGCGACGGTCAGATCGCCGTAAAGCTTGCCCTTTGGTGTCAACATGGGTGTCAGCGCCAGACGCCCCGCCTTTGGCACATAGCCCGCTAAGGTTTTGTCCAGATAAGCGCGTGCGCCTGCACCTTTGAATTCGTGCTTTGAGAAGTTCGCGATCTCGATCCCACCCACGGCCTCTTGCACCGCTTTGACCTCGCGCGCGACGTAATCATGGGAACGATTACGCTCGAAGGTGGGTGATTCATGCGCGTCGTCGGGACCGTCGGCAAACCAGAGCGCATTCTCAAGGCCAAACCCTTGGCCCATCCGCGCACCTTTCGCGACCAGTCGGTCATAAAGCGCCGTCGTTTTTTGCAACCGTCCCTTTGGCAGGGTCTCATTGGGGAAGGTCATCACAAAGCGCCGCTCGTAATTCTCGGTCGATTTGATCGTGCCCCAATCAGGCGTCGCAAATTCACCAAAGCGCGCCACATCCATCGCCCAAACGTCAATCGAAGGCTCTCCGTCAATCATCCATTCGGCCATCGTCAGCCCGACACCGCCGCCCTGACAAAAGCCCGCCATGACGCCCACGGCGACCCAGTAATTCTTCATGCCCGGAAAAGGGCCAATCATCGGGTTGCCATCGGGGCCAAAGGTGAAGGGGCCGTTGATCATATCCTTGATGCCCGCCTCGCCAATGGCGGGGATACGCTCGAACGACATCTCCAGACGGTCGGCGATGCGGTCAAGATCAGGCTGCAACAACTCGTGCCCAAAGGACCAAGGCGTGCCGCCGATTTTCCAAGGTGTGCCCTTCGGCTCGTAGGTGCCAAGCAACATGCCTTGGCGTTCTTGGCGGAAGTAGATATTCGCCTCGTAGTCGATGCCAGCGGGCAAACGCCCTGCCTCGCCCATGGTCTCCATCCGCTCTGCGATCAGGGGGATTTTGTCGGTGATCAGGTAGTGGTGCTCCATCGGTTGTACGGGCAAATGCACGCCCGCCATATGGCCGACCTCACGCGCCCAAAGACCACCGCAGTTGACGATCTGTTCGGCGTTGATCTGCCCCTTTGGCGTGGTCAAATCCCACGAGCCGTCAGGGCGCTGGGACATTGCTGTCACACCACAATGGGTGAAATATTGTGCGCCATAAACGCGGGCCGCCTTAGCAAATGCGTATGTGGCGCCTGACGGGTCAAGGTCGCCATCTTGGTCATCCCACAACGCCGCGTGATAGTGTTTGGGATCAATCAGCGGGTGCCGTTCGGCCAGTTCTTTGGGGCTGATAAACTCTTGGTTAAGCCCCATATAGCGCGCCTTGGACCTTTCGCGTTTCAGGTAGTCATACCATTCTTTTGTGGACGCCGCATAGAACCCACCTGTGATGTGCAGGCCCACAGAATGGCCTGACAATTCTTCAATCTCTTTATAAAGATCAATGGTGTAGCTTTGCAGGCGGCTGATGTTCGGATCGGATGAAATCGTATGGATTTGCCCTGCCGCGTGCCAGCTAGAGCCTGATGTCAACTCGTTGCGCTCCAGCAGCACCACATCCTTCCAGCCGAATTTCGCAAGGTGAAACAAGATCGAACAGCCGACCACACCGCCACCGATCACGGCCACCTTTGCATGCGACGGAAGCGGTTTGCCTGTGGCGGTCTCGTCGTTTTGAATCTCGGGCATATGAGCCTCCTCAGTTGAATGGCAAGCGACGGAAACGGTCGGGCGTTGCGAGATCATTCAAAGGGTGAAGCGGGCCGTTGTCCACAAAATTTTGGAGCCAATGGTTCAGCGCAGAGCGGTCTAGTTTGACGCAAAAGCGCAGCCTTCATCGCCTCGCACGCCCCGACAATGCGCAGGGCACGCTAAATGCCCCAAAGCACCGCGAAATTCGTCGCGATGTAATCGGGGCAGCAAAGCCAAGCCGCCATAACAATTAGGACACCTGCGGGATGTCAAAACGGGCTTACCCCAGTTTTGACATCCTTGCTCAAATTTTTTAATCCAGTTCCTTCGCACGCTCACGCAGGACGAATTTCTGGATCTTGCCAGTTGAGGTTCTGGGAATGGTCGTGACCACAAACTTACCCGGAACCTTGTAGGCGGCGAGCCTTTCACGGCACCACACGCGCAGCGCGTCGGTGTCAATATCATGGCCTGCTGTTGCCTCGACAAAGGCGCAGGGCGTTTCGCCCCATTTGTCATGTGGCATGGCAACAACCGCCGCAATCTCAACACCCGGATAGCTGTAGAGCACCTCTTCCACTTCGATGGAGGAAATGTTCTCACCGCCTGAAATGATGATGTCCTTGGAGCGGTCTTTCAGCTGGATATAGCCGTCGGGGTGGATCACGCCCAGATCACCAGAATGGAACCAGCCGCCCTCAAACGCTTTTTGCGTGGCGGTGGGATTGCGGAAATAGCCCTTCATCACGACGTTGCCGCGGAACATGACCTCGCCCATTGTCGCACCGTCACGCGGGACGGGCTGCATCGTTTCGGGGTCAAGCACATCAAGACCTTCAAGCGGCAGATAACGCACACCTTGGCGTGATTTCAGGCGAGCTTGTTCGGGAAGCGGCAGGGACGACCAGTCTGCGTGCCAGTCGTTCACAACCGCAGGGCCGTACGTTTCGGTCAGCCCGTAAAGATGGGTCACGTCAAAGCCAGCCGTCTTCATGTCCGCCAATAGCTTTTCTGGTGGCGGGGCGGCAGCGGTGAAGAATTGCACGGTATGATCAAGCGTGCGTTGCTGATCGGCGGGTGCAGAAATCATCAACGACATGACAATCGGTGCACCGCAAAGGTGTGTGACGTTCTCATCGGCCAAGGCGTTCCAGATTGGCGCGGCGCGGACTTGGCGCAGGCAAACATGGGTGCCGATGATCGCGGAAAGGGTCCAAGGAAAACACCAGCCGTTGCAGTGAAACATCGGCAAGGTCCAGAGGTAGACCGCATGTTTGGACATTGAAGTGGTCAGCGCATTGCCCTGCGCCAAAAGATAGGCGCCACGGTGGTGCGAGACGACGCCCTTTGGATCACCCGTTGTGCCAGAGGTGTAGTTGATCGAGATCGCGTCCCATTCGTCTTCGGGCATTAGCCAAGCGTAGGCAGGATCGCCATCTGCAAGAAATGCCTCGTAATCGGTCCCATCAAAGACCGCCCTTGCGCCGTCATATTCGGGGTCGTCAACTTGGATCACCAACGGCTTGACCGTGGCCAAGGCCAAGGCCTCTTGCATCAGCGGCATGAACTCCGCATCGACGATCAGGATCTTGGACATCGCGTGATCAAGCTGGAACGCGATGATCGCCGCATCAAGCCGCGTGTTGATCGAATGCAAAACCCCGCCGCACATGGGCACGCCATAATGACATTCCAGCATGGCAGGCGTGTTGGGCAGCATCGCCGAGACGGTGTCGCCTCGTGTGATCCCGCGCTGTGTCAAAGCCGAGCCGAGCTGCCGCGAGCGAGCATAGAAGTCTGCATAATTGCGGCGCAATGCCCCATGAATAATCGCCGTATGGTCGGGGAAAACCGATGCTGCGCGTTCCAGAAACGTGAGCGGCGTCAGTGGCTGGTGGTTTGCTGGGTTGCGGTCTAGATCGGTGTTGTAAGGGTTCATGTTAGACGTCCTTCCACTTGGCTGCACGCTTTTCGATGAACGCCCCAATGCCCTCTTCGGCATCATGGGCCAGCATGTTGTCGACCATCACCCCAGAGGCATAGTCGTAAGCCTCGGTAAGGGTCATCTCGCGCTGCGCATAAAAAGCGCGTTTGCCAGTGGCGAGTGTCATGCTGGATTTGGACGCAATCTTGCGGGCCATTTCCGTGGTGGCGTCTTGCAGCGTGGCCTCGGATGCAACGCGGTTGACCAGCCCGATTTCGGCGGCGCGCGTGGCGGAGGTCATATCGCCCGTTAACAGCATTTCCATCGCGTGTTTGTTGGACACGTTGCGCGATAGGGCAACCATGGGTGTCGAACAGAAAAGCCCGATGTGAACCCCGGGCGTGCTGAACTGTGCGGTCTCGGCGGCGATGGCCAGATCACAGCTTGCGACCAATTGACAGCCTGCTGCTGTCGCGATGCCTGTGACTTCGGCGATCACTGGCTTGGGGCAATTGACGATACCCTGCATGACGCCAGAACACATGGACATCACGGAGGCAAAATACGCCTTACCGCCATCTGCATTGGCGCGACCTGCTGTCATCTCTTTCAGATCGTGGCCCGCGCAAAACGCAGGGCCATTCGCAGCCAAGACGATCACACGCACAGCAGGGTCCTTGCCCGCCGCGTCAAAGGCTGCACCAAGTGCGCCGAGCATCGCCTCGGACAGCGCATTGCGTCGCTTCACATCATTGAGCGTGAGGCGCAGAATTCCCTCTTCGCTCAGGTCACTTAAGAGAATATCACTCGACGTCATGGGGCTGCTCCTTTGGCGATACTTAGCGGATGTTGATTTCAACACTATCCGCAAGCGTGTTGGCAATAAAGCAATACCGATGTGCGCGATCCTGCATCTCGGCCATTTGCGCGTCAGTCACGGAAAACCCGGTGTCAAAGCGCACCACAGGATGCAGATCAATCTGCGTCACCGACATTTGCCCCTTAGGGTTCTTGCCTAGATGCGCTTCGGCGTAGTCGTGATAGCTTGCCACGGGCCAGCCTGCTTTTGCGGCCAAGGCAAGAAACGTCATCATGTGGCAGCTTGAAAGTGCAGAGGCCAGCGCCTGCTCGGGGTTTGTATTGGCAGGATCACCGCCCCAATCGGGGGCAGAGTCCACGGTAATGTCGTAGTTTTGGTTCATCTGCACCGTATGTGCGTTAGAATAGGTGCCCGTCGCAAACTCGGGCTCGGCGCGCTGCCAATGCAGCTCGATGGATAGATCGGACATATTAGGATCTCTTTTCAAATGAGCAGTGTTGCAGTGCGCATTTTCCTAAGACAATGCGCACTGCGTGAGGTGCAGGTACTTTACGCCGCTGCGATCTGCTTTTTCGGGTCATAGAACGGACGCTCGACGACAGTCGCTTTTGACACGCCCGCCTTTGTCACGACGTCCACTTCGGCACCGAGTACCGCCGCATCTGCCGCAACCAGCGCAAGCGCGATGTTCTGCTTGAGGCGCGGTGAGTAAACCGCAGATGTCACCTTGCCGATTTCTACACCACCTTGCTTGATTGCCCAAAAGGTCGTGTTCGGACCTGTCAGCGGATCGCAATCGATGATGAGGCCGATTTGCTTGCGCTTGGCGCCCTCTTCCTTGATGCGGGTCAGTGCTGCCTTGCCGATGAAGTCCGCGTCCATGTCGAGGTTCACAAGGCGGTCAAAGCCCAACTCGTAAGGGTTCGTTTTGTTGTCAGCGTCGGCGTGATAGGACAGCATGCCGCCTTCGATACGGCGGATCGAGGACGTGTGACCCGGCTTGAGGCCGTGATTCTTGCCTGCCGCCATGATCCGCTCCCAAAGCTGGTCGCCTTTTGACCCGTCACGCAGATAGAGCTCATAGCCAAGTTCGCTGGACCAGCCCGTGCGAGACACGATCATAGGGATGCCATCCAGTTCAACTTCGCGCAACCAGTAGTACTTGAGGTCCATGATGCTTTCGCCGAACAGCTCTTGCATGATCAAGCCTGAATTCGGCCCCTGAAGCTGAAGCGGTGACACGTCAGGCTCGCCAATCTGCACGTCCATGCCCGCATGTACGGCCACGCCCTGCGCCCAAAGCAAGATGTCGCTGTCGGCCAGTGAAATCCAGAAATGGTTTTCAGCCAAACGCAGCAGGATCGGATCGTTGAGAATGCAGCCTTCCGCATTTGTGATCAGGATGTATTTGCACTGGCCCACGGCCATCTTTGACAGATCACGGCAAGTTAGCGTCTGCACGAATTTGGCAGCATCTGGTCCTGTGATTTCGACTTGGCGCTCAACAGCGACGTCACACAGGATCGCCTCGTTCACGAGGTTCCAGAAGTTTTGCTCGGGATTACCAAAATCGCGCGGGATATACATATGATTGTAAACAGAAAAACCCTTTGCGCCCCAACGAACAGTTGCGTCGAAATAAGGTGATTTGCGGATCTGTGTGCCAAAGCCAAAGTCGTCTGTTTGTGTCATGTTTTCGTGCCTTTTGCAGGTGGCCTGACAGGCCAGTGAAGTGATGTAACCTGCGGATGATTTAGTTTGAAATCGCTGAGGATTCGGGTCTGATTTTGCGTGCCTACAAGACCGTTCAGACCGTTTTTTGGGTCGCGATCAGCCTGTTCAGTCTTTGCAGGCTATTTCGCTGATTTTGCGATTAACTTCGCCAGATTTGGCTGGCTGGTTTTGACCTGCCGCGTCGCGATGTAGGTCATGTAACGTTCGATCGAAAGCTCTGCCGCCAACATCTCGTCCATAAGCACCTGAAATGCAGCGAGGCTTGGCGTCACCGTTTTCATCACGTAATCCATGCCGCCACCCGTCGCTATGCAATCGGTCACTTCGTCCAACTTTCGGATGTAGCCTTCAAAGCGATCAAATTCTGACTTTCGGTGCGAGCTGAGTGAGACGGTCACCACGACTTGCGTAAAATCAACGATCCGTTCCAATGCCAGTTCGGCGTGAAAACCCCGGATGAACCCCGCCGCTTTCAGCCGATCCAAACGCGCCCAACACGGTGTCGGCGACAGGTTCACAAGCTCGGCGAGACGTGTTTTGCTCAGGTGCCCATGCTGCTGGACCGCGCTCAGGATGCGAATATCCGTGCCATCAAGACCTAGCTTTTTCACGTTTGAGGTTCTTTCATTATACCAAAGTGCGCAAGGCCCGCGCTTTCCAGTGGACGCGCCCATTTACATCATTTCAGGCAAAAACAAGAAATCAGCATTCGCTTTTCCGACCTATTGCCCTTTGATCTCGCCAAAAATGCGATTGGTGTTACGGCCCTGCTGGAACCCTGCCCGCGAAATTTGCTGAGCTATCACAGCCATATCTGCGCTAAAGTGCTGCCAAAACGTTATTTTCTCTCAACGTCTTGATGTCTTCAGACGCCGCCCAGCTTTGAATGTCTTCGCGCCGCAGCGCGGCTGCCATCAAACCAGGGAACTGGTCAGGCGTGCAGGCAAAAACAGGAATGCCCAATGCGGAAACTTTGGCAGCCATATCTTTGTCATAGTAAGGTTGCCCCGTATCGGTCAGCGCCAGAAGGACGATCACATTCACGCCCGAGCCTTTGAGCGCCGTTAGCCGCGCGATCAGAGCGCCTGCGTCGCCCCCTTCCATCAAATCTGTGATCAGGATCAGATGCGATTTTGTTGGCCGCTCGATACGATCCTCGCAATAGGCCACGGCGCGGTTGATATCCGTGCCGCCCCCAAGTTGCACCCCAAACAAGACCTGAACCGGGTCTTCGAGGTCTTCGGTCAGATCAATGATCGCTGTGTCAAAGCACACAAGCTTGGTTCGCACGGACGGAATTGACGCTAACACTGCCGCAAAGATTGACGAATAAACCACCGACGTGGCCATCGAACCAGATTGATCAACGCAAAGCGTGACCTCGTCCAAATCGGTGATCCGCCGTTGTTGGCGCAAGAAACCGATCAATTTTTCTGGCACGATCGTCTGATATTCGGCCTGATAGTGCCGCAAGTTGGCATGAATGGTGCGCGGCCAGTCGATATCACCAAAGCGGGGCCTGTTTGTACGCGCCGAGCGGTTGATCGCGCCGCGGATGGCCTCGGTTGTTTTCTTTTCGAGCCGCTCCATCAGTTCATCTACGACCTTTTGGATAACGACGCGCGCCGTTTGGATCGTTTTGGCAGGCATCGCACCACGCCAGGCGACCAGATCTGCGACCAAATGCACGTCTGCCTCCAGTGCCTCCAGAAATTCCGGTTCAAGCAGCATCTGCTTGAGACCTAACCTTTCAAAAGCGTCTTTCTGGATCACTTGCACAACGGTGCTGGGGAAATACTCTCGGATATCCCCCAACCAACGTGATACCTTTGGTGCAGATTTCCCCAACCCCGCGCCCCTGCGCCCATCGCCTTCGTATAGGGCATCAAGTGCAGAAGACATCGCCACGTCACGATCCGAAAGAGACTGGGTGTCATCCGTTTCGCCCAGCATCATGCGCCAGCGTCGCTCGTGTTCCTTGGTCATGTTTTGCCCTCGAAAATGCGGGTTAACGCTGCAAGTTGCGCGGACCAGATTGCATCTGCTTCGGGGGCGAAATCCGCCACCACTCTGCTGGTTGTTTTACCCAGCAGATGTTCCAGCAAAACCTTGCGCTCGTTGCGGTCCAACGTGGAAAACACTCTGCGAAATAGCGGCAGGTTTTCGGTGTATTCTTCTTCGTCCAGCGACATGACCCAATCGTCCACGGCAGTTCGCAGGTTTGCATCATGCGCCATTTTAAGCCCAGCGCCCGCAAAGAAACCC
>Ga0102900_1000467_pt1 | contig 12270 bp, 9 predicted proteins | sample Colrivmeta1555C3_FD_78449 | JGI IMG/M metagenome (GOLD analysis project Ga0102900, IMG submission 78449) | Estuarine microbial communities from the Columbia River estuary - metaG 1555C-3 | ecosystem: Environmental > Aquatic > Marine > Intertidal zone > Estuary | place: USA: Columbia River Estuary...
GCTAATCCCTATTTTCAGTGTAAACAATTTATCGTGCATCAGCAGCATACTTCAATGAAAGTATGTACTGATGCATGTTTGTTTGGGGCCTGGGTAAGCAACAAGGCCTTGGTACAAAATGCAAATAGTATAGTAGACATTGGAACAGGTACCGGCTTACTGAGTTTAATGTTAGCACAGATAACCGAAAGCTCCAAGGCAAGTATTACGGCCATTGAAATTGAATCTCAAGCTGCTGAAGAAGCTAGCTCAAATTTTAATATAAGTAAATGGAGCGACCGCTTGAACTTGGTCAATGATTCAATACAAAACTTTACAGCTAATTCAAAGGGTCATTTATTTGATATCGTTATTTCCAACCCCCCTTTTTACGAGGGCGATTTAAAGTCTCCAGACGCCAATAAAAATAAAGCGGCCCATAGCACTGAACTGCCTTGGACTAGTTTGGTAGAAAATGTTTCAAGCTTATTAACTGATGCCGGTTCCTTTTTTGTTTTAGTACCTACCCTTCGCGCGTATACCATGCAAAAATTAGCTGTAGCACAACAACTACAATTAGTGGAAGAAGTATTAGTGTATAACGATGCTAAACATTTGCCTTTTAGATCCTTTCTACATTTTAAAAAGAATTCGAATACACTAGATAAAGAAACTTCAGTATTAAGAAATAAAATAGTGATTAAAAATACAGATAATACTTATTCAACTGCATTTACTGAACTACTAAAGGATTACTATTTGCATTTGTAAGAGTTAGTCATTGCAAAATGATTTATTTAGTTCTTACTGTACATTCCTTTAAAATAAGACTTTTAAATTAATGTTTTGAATAATCTTCTAAGTAAGAAAAGTTTTCGGTCAGCTTTCCCTTATCAAGCATGGTGGCTCCTTCAATAATTTTATTACCTCCTTTAATTAAATCGGGAATAACGTATTTAATAAGTTGTTCTCCAAAGTATCTACTAGCATCTCTGGGTAATTCATTAGGCAAATTGCCTACTGCCATTATATCTATGCCATTGGGCATATAAGGGGCTGTCTTTTCACAAGAACTTATATTCACTCCATACACAGGGTCATCGGAACTAGAATCGCCTAAATTACAAGGGACGCTGCCATGGGCATCATCGGTGATATCGGCAATGGTGGTTAAAGCAAAGTCGTCTTCTTTTAAATCATCCATGGTAAATAAAGGTGCAATACTTGGCTCCCAATAAATACCATTCATAAGTATATGTGTATGCTTCAAATAATTATTAAACAAACAATTATAATTTTCTGGATGCGCATGAAAATCGTTTCTATCGTATGTATTATTTGTTTTGTGTCTGTATAAATCGCCTCCTTTTAAATGCACATATACAGGATAAGCGTAGTCTCTAGTAGTATATTCATCAGGTTCTACTTCTTGCACATCCATTAAATTCATAATTTCTAAAATGCCATGGGCTACTCTACCAGAACCAGTAATAGCAATTTTTATTTTGGGTAGTTTTAAACCAAAATAAGTATGAACCAATTCCATATAATCTTTCACTTCCTTTACCCTGCTTAAAGTAAATTCCTTGGTTCTATTACCATAAGCCATAATTCCATTATGTGCCCCTACTATACCTGCAAAAAATCCAAAGCCAATTAATCTTTGTCCGTCCTCGTGTTCTAAACACTCATAATCAATGAGCGTTATATTTTTATCCATCATTGCCTGAAACAATGTTTGATTATAAGTTTGCGCTTTTTTGGTATGAGAAAAGAATAAATATTTTTTATGAGGAATCAATTGAGAAATAGGTACTTCTTTAATACCCAATAAAATGTCTGCTGCACTAATATCCTCCACAACCTTAATACCTTCCTTCTGGTATTCTTTATCCTTAAAACATCTATTGGGGGAAGACTCTACTATAATATCCCAACTAGGGAATTGATCTAACAAATACCTACACTGCTTGGGGCTAAGGGCTACCCGATTGTCGCAAGGAACTTTTCCTTCTTTAATAAGGCCAATAACCGGCATTTTGGTAATTTTACACAATATACAAAATATTAAAATGAACTATTTCGAATTGTTCGGTTTGCCTATTGGTTTTCAAGTAGATACAAAGCAACTCCGTGCTGCTTTTATGGATATTCAGCGTGCCTCGCATCCGGATAAGTTCACACAGGCCAATGAATTTGAACAAGAGGAAGCCTTAGAAAAATCGGCTATTGCCAATAAAGCATTTACTTTACTACAGAGCCCTGCAGCTATACTACCCTATGTGTTAGAAATAAAAGGCTTTTTAGAAGCAGAAGAAAAATATGCATTAAGTCCTGATTTTTTAATGGAAATGATGGAATTGAACGAGGCTTGGATGGACGCCGATGACGACCATGCAAAACAAGATGTACTTACTAAAGTTAAAACTATAGAAAATGAAATTTTCAGCCCTATTAAAACGTATTTGGAAACTAGTTCGGTCGATACTATTTCCCAAGAAGGAATGCTGCAAATAAAGGAGTATTACTACAAGAAAAAATACCTAGATCGTATTTTGGAAGATTTTCGTTAATAGCGTAATATTGCAACCCTGCCCAGATGGCGGAATTGGTAGACGCACTAGACTCAAAATCTAGCGTTCGCAAGGATGTGCAGGTTCGATTCCTGTTCTGGGCACAAACCCTGTCACGATTTTCGGGACAGGGTTTTTTGTTTCGAAGCTGTGTCAAAAGCTTGCTTTTGTAAACAGATGAGAAGCAAAAAACCCAACGATATCGCATAGCGATATTGTTGAAAGGGTTTGGGTAAGACCACCTTTTAGGAAGACGGCGAAATGAAATGAAGCCGTCAGTCCTAAAAGAAAAATTATTACTTAGTAGCTTTCCTAGGAACTTTCTCCGTTGCCATTGCAGCATGATAAATATAAGAAGCCATAATTGTTGCATTCTTCATTAAGTCTTCTGGTTGAATACCTTCAAGATAATCTAGATTGGTATGTCCTGCAGTACCGGGTGTTCTATCTTGTAAATATTGAAAACCTGGAAGGCCCACTTCATCAAATGAAACATGGTCGGTACTTCCTAGGCTTTGATTTGATACCATATTCATACCTAAGTCGCGAAAAGGTTCCATCCATGCAGTAAGCATGGTGCGTGCTGCTTCATTACCTTGTAAATATATGCCTCGGTATTGTCCTGCACCATAGTCTTGATTAAAATAAGCAGATAACATTTCATACTCGGGCTTAACACCAATAGCTGCATTACGCGGGTCACCAAAATGTTTTTGTACATAAGCGCGAGAGCCATATAAACCTTGCTCTTCGCCAGACCATAAAGCAATGCGAACTGTACGCATAGGTTTTACCCCTAAAGTTTTAAGTATGCGCATGGCTTCCAATGCGACTGCTGTGCCAGATGAATTATCACTTGCATTAGAACTACCATGCCAAGTATCAAAATGTGCACCCACCATTACTATTCCTTCTTTAGGATTTGTTCCAGGGATTTCACCTACTAAATTCATTGCTTGTTCTACCTTATCTCCTATTTTATTTTTTATCTCTAGTTCAATTTTTACTGCTATACCTCTTTTTAATACACGGTACATTCTATTATAATGTTCTGGTGTGACTGCTAAAATGGGTGATGCATTTTTCATGCCTGCTGCAGACCATCCATCTTCTCTTACACCCGGACGTGAATAAGCAGGAACTATACCTAATCTATTGCCATCGGTTTGTAAAACCACTGCTACATTTTCTGATTTAAAAAATGCCAAGCGCTCTACTGCATTAATAATTGCTGGGTTTTTAATAACCCTAGCTGCATTTGCTTTTATAGGCGTAATAGTGGCTTGCTCAAGTGCAATAAGCTCTTCGTTATTATAACGGTGTACCCCATTTATAAGTGTTAGTAAATCAATTACAGCAGGGCTTGAAATAAGTACTGCCTTGCCTTTTAATTTACCTCTATATAATTCAATGTCTTCTTTGGTTTGAATATCCACCACCATTGCCTCTGCATTTATTTTTCCTACTGTACCAGCAGTATAAGCAACTGGATAAGCGTTGAGTGGCATGTAATCGGGTTCAATCATATGTGCCGATACATATTCATTATCCCAGGTAACACCATAGTCCATATAGGCTTCGCTATTCACATTCGTTAAGCCCATCTTTTTCATTTCATCTAAAGCCCAAACTTGAGCTCTTTGCATGTCTCTAGACAAAGTAAGTCTTGCGCCTAATACATCTACGATATAAGACTCATACTCCATTACTTTAGAACGCTGTAAGCCTTCTTCGCGTATACGCGCTACCATGGCCCAGTCTACTAAACCAGGAAAGGTAAACGCAAAGGAAGAGGTAAGCACAAGTACAAAGGAAATTACTCGAACAAGTTTGATTTTGAAAAATGTCTTCATGAGAACTTAAATTTAGGGATAGGAATGTATTTTTTCTACATTCAATATACTAAAATATTCTCAGAACTATTATTTCTCCATGGTCATTATAGCAGAGAAAACCTGAATACCCTCAAAAAAGTTTTTCAGTTTAATATTCTCATTCTCGGCATGCTGGTTATTATCGTGATTAGCAATAGGCACCGTTACTGGAGAAGTTTTCAATACTTTTTCAAATACAAATAAAGGAAGGCTTCCTCCAAGTGTTGGAAGTAATAGTGGCTGCTCATTATCTACTAGTGAAATGGCTTTTGAAATTCTTCTTACATACAGATTGTCTAAAGAAGTTTTTTGAGCATTATAACTTTTTTTATCCTGCACGACCATACAAATTTTAGCATTCAATTTTCTTTCTTCATCGGTAGGTTCTTTATCTGTTACAAAAAAGCCTTGCGCCTTAATATGGTCAATTACTTTTTGTTGTTGTCTTTGCCAATCATTACCAACTACCAATCTCATATCAACAGAAGCGATAGCCTTCGTAGGTATTACATTGGCAGAATACTTACCTACCCCTGCGCTTTGTATACCATTGATATTTAAAGAAGGTAATTGTAAGGCGTCGTTTAAGGCGCCTGTTCTTTCTGTGGCATTAATACCTAATTCTTTTTTAAGTTGGTCTTCCACACTGGGAATATTTGCAAGGGCTTGCTTTTCGGCAGTAGATAAAGCTATTACATCGTCGTAAAAACCTTTAATAGTTACTTCCCCCTTTTCATTTTTCATACTGGCAAGTAGTCTTACAAGTTCCATCGCCGGGTTTAATACCCAATTACCATAATGTCCAGAGTGCAGTGGACGCTTTGGCCCAAATACAGTTAATTCTAAATGGGTGTCTCCTCTCACCCCCATTACCAATTGTTTTTTACCGGACTGATGCACGGGACCATCACATATCACCCATATATTCGACGCTAATTTATTTTTATACAATTCTAAAAAAGCTTCTAAATTAGGCGAACCCGCTTCTTCTTCTCCTTCGAAGAAAAATTTAATATTTACAGTAGGTTTTATATTTAAAGCTTTTAATTGCGCATAGGCATTTATAATAGCCATTACCCCTGCTTTATCATCGGAAGCGCCTCTTGCATAAATTCTTGCGTTTACATCATAATTATTTCCAGCACTTAACCATGGTAAGACAGTGGCTCCATTTTCATAGCTACCACTGTATAGTGCAGGCTTAAAAGGATGTAAACCTGGGAACCATTTACTAGAATCAACAGGTTGGCCATCATAGTGCGCATAAAAAATAACGGTTTCAGTTGCTCCTGGCACTTTTACTTCTCCATATACCACAGGAGGCATTGAACTATTAGGAAGTGTGAGCAAACTTACTTCTTCAATACCTTTTGATTGCATATAATTTTTTATCCAATTAGCATTGTCCTGTAAACCTTTCGGGTTGACTGCAACATTGGGAATAGATAAAAACGTTCTAAACTCTTCTACTAAATTAGATTGCTGCTCATTGATTGATTTTTTAATAAGCGCCTGCCCATTTTGTGCAAATACAGTTCCCGTAAAAAATAAACTAATTACTAAAATTTTGATATTGTTTTTCATGTTCTTATTTTATTTAAAAAGCCTCCCTATAAAGGAAGGCTTTTTATTTGTATTGTAAAAATATTAAGCTAAATCAAATCGGTCTAGATTCATTACTTTATCCCAAGCAGCTATAAAATCGTGAACGAATTTTCCTTTTGCATCATCGCATGCATATACTTCTGCTAGTGCACGCAATTCAGAATTTGATCCAAAAATTAAATCAACTCTTGTGCCTGTCCATTTAACTTTTCCAGTAGCACGGTCACTACCTTCAAATGTATATTGATGTGCATCAGTTGCTTTCCAAGTAATACTGAAGTCAATTAAGTTCGCGAAAAAATCATTGCTTAATACACCAGGCTTACTCGTAAATACACCATGCTTTGAGTTATCGAAGTTGGTATCTAAAACTCTTAAACCACCTAACAATACTGTCATCTCAGGTGCTGTTAAAGTAAGTAACTGTGCTTTATCAATAATCATATCTTCAGGAGAAATTAAAGTACGCGGTTTGATATAATTTCTAAAGCCATCTGCAATAGGTTCTAATACTGCAAAAGAGGCTACATCTGTATCTGCTTCTGTAGCATCTGCTCTTCCTGCCGTAAATGGAACTTTTACATCATGCCCTCCGTCTTTAGCAGCTTTTTCAATAGCAGCTGCACCTGCAAGTACAATTAAGTCAGCTAATGAAACTTGCTTTTCTTTATTCACAGCATTAAATTCTTTTTGAATTGCTTCTAAGGCATCTAATACTTTGGATAATTGTGCTGGATTGTTCGCAGCCCAAAATTTTTGAGGCGCAAAACGAATACGCGCTCCATTGGCTCCACCGCGTTTATCAGATCCACGGAAAGTAGAAGCGGATGCCCATGCGGCTGAAACGAATGCAGAAACAGAAAGACCGCTTGCTAAAATTTTAGATTTTAAGGCAGTAATATCAGATGCATCAATTAATTTATGATTCACTGCTGGAATAGGATCCTGCCAAATTAAAACTTCTGCAGGTACTTCAGTTCCTACATAACGAGAACGAGGTCCCATATCGCGGTGCGTTAACTTAAACCAAGCTCTTGCAAATGCATCTTCAAATTGATCTGGGTTTTCAAAAAATCTTTTAGAGATAGGTCCGTAAGCAGGGTCTACTCTTAATGCAATATCGGTGGTTAACATAGTAGGTGCATGTGAAATGGATGGATCATGTGCATCAGGCACTGTTCCTGCACCCGCTCCAGCCTTAGGTTTCCACTGATGCGCGCCTGCTGGGCTCTTAGTTAATTCCCACTCAAAGCCAAATAAGTTTTCGAAATAATTATTACTCCATTTTGTAGGTGTTGTAGTCCAAGCACCTTCTAAACCAGAAGTAATGGTATTCACACCATTACCTGAATTCAAAGTATTCTTCCAACCCATACCTTGTTCTTCTATACCTGCAGCAGCTGGTTCTACACCCACATATTTTCCTGGATCGGCAGCGCCATGTGTTTTTCCAAATGTATGTCCACCTGCAATGAGCGCCACTGTTTCTTCATCATTCATGGCCATACGCGCAAATGTTTCACGAATATCTCTTGCAGAAGCAATAGGATCAGGATTACCATTAGGCCCTTCTGGGTTTACATAAATTAATCCCATTTGAACTGCGGCTAATGGATGTTCTAATTCACGGTCTCCACTATATCTTTTATCGCCTAGCCACTCACGCTCTGCTCCCCAATACACATCTTCCTGTGGTTCCCAAACATCGGCACGGCCACCAGAAAAACCAAAGGTTTTAAAACCCATCGATTCTAATGCACAGTTACCAGCAAGTATCATAATATCGGCCCAAGATAATTTTTGACCATACTTCTTTTTAATAGGCCATAATAATAAACGGGCTTTATCTAAATTGGTATTATCGGGCCAGCTATTTAAAGGTGCGAACCTTTGCATACCTGCTCCTCCACCACCACGACCATCGGTTGTTCTATAAGTTCCTGCACTATGCCAAGCCATACGAATAAAGAAAGGTCCGTAGTGACCATAGTCTGCAGGCCACCAATCTTGTGAGGTGGTCATTAATTCGAACATATCTTTTTTAACTTCATTTAAATCCAAAGACTTGAAAGCTTCTGCATAATTAAAAGAAGCGTCCATTGGGTTGGTTAAAGAAGAATGTTGGCGTAAAATATTTAATCTTAATTGATTCGGCCACCAATCGGTATTTCTTGGACCAGCACTTGTAATTTTTGATGCAGTGGATGCACCTGTAAAAGGACATTTTGCTGCTGCAGTTGCGTTATTTTCCATAATAATATTTGTTGTAAATAGTGAGCAATAAAATTACTACAAATACTCATTTATTAGTATCAAAAAACGGAAAAAATTACCCTATTTGTTTAGTTAATTATACACAATTACTCATTTCCTCCCACAATCTTGCTGGTACTTCTGTATAAGTAATTTTCGTAGATATGTCGTCTTGCAAAACGATCAGGGGTATCGGCATTCACCAACTTTACATAAATGGCTTTTGGAACGCCATAGTATTCATATTCATTGCCATCGGAAAATACCACTCTTAGTATTTCAGATTTAAATTCAAAGTCGTCAATACTAGCATCTGTTGTAGTAGCTATATAGGCCTCCTTAGTGGCTTCATGTGTTTCAATATGCACACTCACTAAAAAATGATAAGACGCAATTAATTTTGCCGATTTTTCTTCCGCCATTTTTTTAGCCTCATCACTATCCTGAAATTTATCTGGATGCCATTCCATCATAATCTTACGATACACTTTTTTTAAGTCGCTTAAAGTAGCTTTTTCGTCTACGCCAAGTATGGCTCTATGTCTTTCAATTCTCTTCATATATAATTTATGCTGCGCGAAGGTACATTAAACTTATTTAAATAAAGAAGCCCTCTCAGTAGATACTGAAAGGGCTTAACATTATGATAATACTTCGTATGCCTATAAAGGCAAGTCGGTTTATTTTACTTCTTCAAACTGAGCGTCTTCAACAGTATCGTTGTTGGCTCCACCATTTGCTTGTCCGCCTGCTTGCTCTGCACCCGCTTGTTCAGGGCCAGCTGCACCAGCTGCTTGTGCTTTGTAAATTTCTTCACTTGCTGCAGTCCATGCAGTATTCATTGCTTCTAAAGCGGTGTCTACTTTAGCAGTATCTTGAGAAGCATGTGCTTCTTTCAAATTCGCTAAAGCTGTTTCAATAGGTGCTTTTTTATCAGCAGGAATTTTATCACCAAATTCTTTCAATTGTTTTTCTGTTTGGAAAATCAAACTGTCGGCTTGGTTTAATTTTTCTACTCTATCTTTTTCTATTTTATCACCTGCTTCGTTGGCTTTGGCTTCAGCTTTCATTTTTTCAATTTCTTCCTTCGTCAAACCACTTCCAGCTTCAATTCTAATTTTTTGTTCTTTACCAGTGCCTTTATCTTTTGCACTTACATTCAAGATACCATTCGCATCAATATCAAAAGTAACTTCAATTTGAGGAACGCCTCTTGGTGCTGGTGGAATACCATCCAAGTTAAACATACCTAAACTTTTATTTTGAGGTGCCATTGGACGCTCGCCTTGCAATACATGTATTTGTACACCTGGTTGATTATCGCTAGCTGTAGAGTACACTTCTGTTTTCTTAGTAGGAATAGTTGTGTTAGAAGAAATCATAGTAGTCATTACACCACCCATTGTTTCAATACCTAAGTTTAAAGGTGTAACGTCTAATAACAATACATCTTTCACATCTCCAGTTAATACCGCCCCTTGGATACCTGCACCAATTGCTACCACTTCATCAGGGTTTACAGAACGGTTTGGTTTTTTACCAAAGAACTTTTCTACTATTTCTTGTATTTTAGGAATTCTTGAAGAACCTCCTACTAAAATTACTTCGTCAATTTGTGATACAGAATATCCTGCATCTTTCAATGCAATTTCACAAGGCTTTAAACAACGTGCAAATAAATTATCTGCCAATGATTCAAATTTTGCTCTTGTTAATTTTAATACTAAGTGCTTAGGAACGCCATCTACTGCAGTAATATAAGGCAAATTAATTTCTGTTTCAGAAGAAGAACTTAATTCTACTTTCGCTTTCTCAGCCGCTTCTTTTAAACGTTGTAAAGCCATTGGATCTTTTCTTAAGTCAATTGCTTCTTGTTTTTTAAATTCATCTGCTAAGAAGTCCATGATTACTTTATCAAAATCATCGCCACCTAAATGTGTATCTCCATTAGTAGATTTTACTTCAAATACACCATCTCCTAAATCCAAGACAGAAATATCAAAAGTTCCACCCCCTAAATCGAATACAGCAATTTTTTGCTCAATGTTCTTCTTATCTAAACCATAAGCTAAGGCTGCTGCAGTTGGTTCGTTTACAATTCTACGCACATTCAATCCTGCAATCTCACCCGCTTCTTTAGTAGCTTGTCTTTGAGCATCGTTAAAATAAGCAGGTACAGTAATAACTGCATCTGTTACTTCAGTGCCTAAATAATCTTCAGCAGTTTTTTTCATCTTCTGTAAAACCATTGCAGAAATTTCTTGTGGAGTATACATACGACCGTCGATATCAACACGCACTGTGTCGTTCTCGCCTTGTACAATTTTATAACTCCAATGAGACTTCTCTTCAGCTATCTCATTAAAACGACGACCCATAAAACGCTTTACACTTGATATTGTGTTTTCAGGGTTCGTGATCGCTTGACGCTTAGCAGGGTCTCCCACTTTACGCTCGCCATTTTTTAAGAAGGCTACTACTGAAGGGGTAGTTCTACGTCCTTCATCATTGGCGATCACTACTGGTTCGCCACCTTCCATAACTGATACGCAACTATTTGTCGTACCTAGGTCAATTCCTATTATTTTTGCCATAATGCTTGATTTTCAATGATTAATTACTCTACTATAGTCAATCTTTATGCCATAATAGGTATGCCCATATAGGGGTGCAAATTTGTCATATATGGCAGTTATTAAGGCTATTTAAAGGCCATAATTGACATATAAAATTAAAAAAGGGGTAGAAAAGTCAGAGAATTATAGGTTATCTGAACCCTTAAAAGTGAAGTTTTTTTGACTGGTATAGCTAAAGATAACCACAAAGAAGGTCGTGGCTATTTTAGCCATGGTAGGAAACCAGCCGAAATAATCTACAAATAGCTTTAAAAAACCATAATTAAGTAGCACACAGCCCAGCACCACTACAAAATACTTCATGAGTTGTTTACGCTTAGTTACAGTAGTCTCCTGAAAGACCACATACCTACTTAAATAAAAGCCTATGGGAAAGGTGATACAGAAAGAAATGATAAAAGAAGCAATATGGGGACTAATACTAATGAAGCCTAAATCAATTATTTGCCTATCTAAAATATAATTGTAGGCCAGAAAAAACAAGCTAATATCCAATATCGTATTGGCACCACCACAGGCAGCGTACCTAAAAGTTTTTAAGGGCATCATTTTCTTGAAAATAGGATAAAACCAATCTATGATTTCAAGAATAACTTTGCTAATAAAGTCGTGTAGTTTCAACATCAATGCGCTAAGATAATCTTAATTAATTACTTTTGCCAAAGGCAAGCCCAATTTATGAATTTAATAACTCTTTTAAAACAGACCACGTCAACTAGCTTAGATAGCTTATACCAGGTTAAAATACAACCTGATCAAGTATTAGTGAATGCTACTAAGCCTGAATTTGAAGGAGACTATACCATTGTACTTTTTGCCTTCGTAAAACAATTAGGCAAGAACCCTGAACAAGTGGGCAACGATTTAGGCAATGCTATGCAAAAGGCGCTTCCTAGTATAATTACTAAGTTCAATATTGTAAAAGGGTTTTTAAATTTTACTATTAGCAACGACTATTGGTTAGAGTTTATAAAAAACCTTTCACCTAATGAGTTAATGCCTGCTATTGAGCATAAAAGAAAAATTATGGTGGAGTACTCCTCCCCTAATACCAATAAGCCTTTACACTTAGGACATTTAAGAAATAATTTTTTAGGATGGAGTATTGCTGAAATTTTAAAACTGCAAGGAAATGAAGTGGTGAAAACTTGTATAGTAAATGACAGAGGTATACATATTTGCAAGAGCATGATTGCTTGGCAATTATTTGCAAGTGGCGCAACACCTGAATCAAGCCATAAAAAAGGCGACCACTTCGTGGGAGATTATTATGTAAAATACAACGACGCTTACAAAGCCCAAGTAGCTGAATTAGTGGCTGGTGGTATGATGCAAGAGACTGCAGAAAAA
>Ga0102900_1000468_pt1 | contig 12251 bp, 6 predicted proteins | sample Colrivmeta1555C3_FD_78449 | JGI IMG/M metagenome (GOLD analysis project Ga0102900, IMG submission 78449) | Estuarine microbial communities from the Columbia River estuary - metaG 1555C-3 | ecosystem: Environmental > Aquatic > Marine > Intertidal zone > Estuary | place: USA: Columbia River Estuary...
AATTACATTAAGACTTTTTAATTGTTGCATCTCAAAAAGTTCTTTCACTCGCAACGCAAAATTTCGTTTTGAATAATGGGATTTAAAAACATAAATTGGAATATCTGCTTCAGTTAAATTCCTTACACCATCAGAAACAAGACCAACTGGAGGATTGTCTATTATTACAACATCGTAATGCGTCTTTAACTCTTCAACTATTCGCTTAAATTCGTCGCTAAGGATTAACTCTGATGGATTAGGAGGAATAGGTCCAGCTGTTATAAAATCAAAACCTTCAATACTAGAATGTTTAATGCACTCATCTAATTTTGATTGTCCAACAATTAATGAACTCATCCCATGTCTATTATCTGCATCAAAACCTAAGTGAACTTTAGGTTTTCTTAGATCCAAATCAAGTAAAATTGTTTTCTTACCACTTAATGCAATAATTCCACCCAAGTTTAAAGCAACAAAAGTTTTACCTTCTCCTGAAATCGAAGAAGAAACAGCGATCGTTTTATAATCTGGTTTGATATAACTAAGATTTGTTCGAATTTTCCGCATTGCCTCAGCCAACATTGATTTTGGGGCATCTGCCACTACCAATTGCGAATACTCCATTACCTCTTTCAATAATGGCACACCTCCTAGTATCGCAGCCTTTTCAGGTAAGATGTTTTCAAGATCTTCAATTAAATTAATTTCATTAAAAGTTATATACTTTATGAACATCACACCTATCCCGAAAGCAATTCCAAAAAATATGAATGCTGAATAAACGAATCGTCTGTTTGGTGAAACAGGATTATAATTTACTTTAGGTTGTTGAAGTATACGATTAGCTGACGCATAACCAGCATCTGAAATTGCATATAGCACCTTCTTTTCAGTTAACAAAGTGAAATACTTTTCATTTAAATCTTGAATATTTTTCAGACGATTAAATTCCATTTTTTTCTCAGGCAAATCGAATATATCCCCTTGAAATCCACCAATCTTACCTTGTAAAATTTTTATATTGCTAGACAACCTACTCTCAATAGCATCAATACTTCGTTGAATCATTGCTGTTTTAGAATCTATTTTTTGATTCACCAATTTCACTTCAGTATTCTCCTCCGTGACTTTGTATAGAAGATCTTCCTTTCGTTCTAACAATTCATGAAGTTGAGTAATATGATCTACAAGTGATGACTCATAGCTTTTACCCAGCATTTCCGGTAAAAGGCGGTAAACTTCAAGTCTATTAGGATTCTTCTTTAATAATTTTTTAGCAAGAAACAGCGAATTTAACTCCTCTTCTTCAATGAACAATTGATCTTGTAGCTTCATTATGTTCTCCGAAATAGAATTGCCTGCCATTTCAGGATCAGATAAATTCGATTTACGTTGATAATAGACCAAACTATCTTTTGAAGACTTCAACTCACCAGAAAGTGAATCAAGCTGATTATCAATAAATTTGATCACATTTTCAGAACTTCTTCTTTTAATTTCTTCATCATACGAAATAAATGAATTAGAAACAGCCCATGTTAAATCGTGACATAATTGAGCGTTGTGACCTTTAAAAGAAATCAAAATAGTTTTCGCATTAACATCCAAGGCAGAAACCTGCAATCCAGAAATCATTCTATCAGAAACTGATTCAATAGAATTAAACACAAAATAGAGCTCATTGCCAGATGATGATTCTTGAGCTGTTTTTAGATTAGCCGCCTTTAACACAATATCAAAATCATCATTAATGATGTGTTCATTAATTTTACCCTTGGCTCTTTTAGGAGTCCCATTTTTTGAATAAGATAAAATTACGTCGTCTTTTAAAAACTCAACAAGAATTTCAGAATTTATTAAAGATGAGTCCTTCAAGGCATATGGCTGAACATTGAAAACGCTGGAAATATATTTTTCTTCTGTGAGAATATTACCTCTAGCATATAAACTTACGTTCATATTAAGCTTTGCAATCGCTCTATCAAATAATAATTCTGATCGTAATAATTCAACAACTTCAGAAAGCTCATCATCTTTCGAGTTTATATTTTCAATGTCTAGAACATCTTTCGCGTTATCTTGATTAGCTAGCTGCAGAACCATACTTGATTCATACATTGGCTTCGTATAGCGTAAATAAAAGAATGAAAACAAACTAAATAAGAACACAAATAAAGCTGGCCACCACCAATATCTTTTTATAACCGTCTTTAATATTAAAGGGTCGTATGTGTTATTGATAATAATACTCTTTTTATTGCTCAATCTATTCTATTTTAAGGTGCTTATTGCTGTAAATATAAGAAGTGCACTCGAAAGAATAGAAACGATTGGGACTACATCTTTCGATATCTCTTTTGCTAATTCTGGTGTTGGTTCGACGTAAATATAATCGTTTGCTTGCACAATCATATCAACATATTTTAAGCCTTCTATCGTCGATAAATCGATTCCATAAACAACTCTTTCCCCATTTATTTTTCGCATCAACTTAATAGTACTAGCTTTTCCTCTATCTGTAATCCCACCCGCTTGAGCTATCGCCTCCATTAATGTCGTGTTTGAATTCAATAATGGAATTACTTTTGCATCTGAGCCGTTTCCTGGAAAGACTATAACTCTTTGATTTGTTACTTTAACCTGAACAAAAGGATCTTGATAAGAATCGAACTTTTGAATTAAAAAATCTTCACATTCTTGAATCGTTAAACCCGCAACTGCCACCTCTCCAATTACCGGTAACTCAACTTTTCCATTTCTACGTACAGTATATTCATAAACAGAAGGTGTTGCTACACTTTCTAAATCTACTCCCGACATTTTATCAATAATATTAGCCCCCTTATTTGTTGTTAAATCAAATGTGATTTTATCATCAACTGAAATACGATAATCTTCCATTGGTTGTAATGGAATTGAATCGTAATTCATTTCTCCTTTCGTGACCTTAAACATTAAATTACTATTCACACCACAACTGTGAAGTAGTAACGAAACGCAAGCAAAAACATATATAAAATTTCTCATCTATTCTCTTTCCTTTAATAAATCACTGTATAAACGATCCATATTCTGGACTAGTGTATTATAATGGAATTTTTCTTGTACGTAGTTCCAGCCATTTTGTGACATCATTTTACGTTTTTCTTCATTATTTATTAATTCAACCAAGGCATTTACGTATAAATTCAGGTCTCCTCTCGGAACAATCACCCCCGTCTCCCCATCTTTTAAAATATCTTGAACCCCTCCTACATCTGTTGATATTACAGGAATATTCGCTGCTTGCGCCTCAATCAAACTCACAGGAGTACCTTCATTCTTTGAAGTAAGACAAATAATATCTAATCCAGCATTAAATCTAGCTATATCTTTTTCCCAAGAGCACATTTTTATCAATTCCGGATAAGTCTCATTCAATTTATTGACCCGAATGTTAATTGTTTCTCTCTCCGAACCGTCTCCAACAATAAAAACCTTAAACTTACGCTTGGTTTTTTGAACAACCTGCTCAATCACAGAAAGAAAAAAGTTATGATCTTTAATCGGAACAAGTCTACCAATAATACCAATCGCAATCTCATCAGTTAAACCAAGCCCCATTCTTACTTCCTTTCTACAATCAATTGCTTTCTGATGAAATTGATCCAAATCAAAACCAAGATTAACTACCCTTATTTTTTTCGAATCGCAGATCTTATGTTCAATGGCCAACTCTTGTTTTTGAATTTCCGATATCGCCACAATTGCTGTTGACTTTTTAGCCAAATTCCGCTCAATGTTCTTATATAATAAGGTTTTAAGCTTGCCAAAATATGAATGAAAAACGTGGCCATGAAAAGTATGTATCACAATAGGAACACCGCATGAAAAAGCGGCCTTTCTCCCAAGGGCACCAGCTTTTGAAGCGTGAGTATGAACTATATCCGGCTTAAATTCGATAATTATTTCTTTAATCTTTTTATAAGCCGCTCTATCTGAAATCAAACTTGGCTTTCTGCGCATCTCTTCAATAAGAATTGGCTTTAAACCATAATTATCTAGAATATGCAGAGAATCAGACTCTCCTTCTTCTGGCATACCGCCAACAAGCAATGTTTCGTACTTATCACCAATAAATCGGGTTAAAAAAGTAGCATTATATGTTGGACCGCCAATATTGAAGCGATTAATAATTCTTAAAACTTTGATTTTTTTCACTATGTAAAGAAACGCAATAAATGACAGATGGTTTCCTTAAACACTAAGAATTGTTCAAAAGTTTATCAATTTTGGCACATTCATTGACCAATCTTATCGAACTTTATACAAAAATGACCTATGAATAAATTGTTATTAATCCCGTTGTTAACCTTAATTCAAACTTTTTCCTTTTCACAGAATAGTATAGACAACGCGTTTAACATTTTCAAAGAAAGTTCTGGACTAGAAAATGCATCTATCAGTTTTCAAGTTATTGATTTAAGTAATTCATCAGAAATTTCTTCTTATAATTCAAACACAGTTTTACCAACAGCATCAACTGCAAAACTATTTTCTACTGCAACTGCCTTGGACATCTTAGGTCCTGACTACCAGGCCAAAACACGCGTATATTCTGATGGTGAAATTGACTCATTAGGTACTTTGAATGGAAATTTATGGATTCGTGGAGGTGGCGACCCGTCTCTTGGAAGCAAGTATTTCAATAATCCCTCAGAACGATTAAACTTTTTTCAAAAATGGATTGACACATTGAAACAAAAAGGAATCAAAAAAATTGCTGGTACCGTAATTGCTGACGCTTCAGAATTTGGTTACGAAGGAGCTCCTAATGGATGGAGTTGGGTTGACATGGGGAACTATTATGGTGCTGGACCTTCCGGACTGACATTGCAAGATAATTTATTAGAAGTGTATTTTTCAGTGCCATCAAGAACTGGTCTCTTAAGTACAATCAATAAAATTTATCCAGAGGTTCCTAATATGACTTTTCAAAATCAAGTTATTTCAGCAAATGGAGGCGGATATAATGCCTATATCTATGGTGCCCCCTTCTCTATGGACCGTTTCGTAACTGGAACCTTACCAGCTGGAAGTAATAACTTCTTGGTTAAAGGGAGTATTCCAGACCCTGAACTTCAATTTGCGTATGAATTTAAAAAAGCACTATTAAACGCGAATATCTCGGTGGACGGAGAATTAAAAACCGGCAGATACTTACAATTAAACAGTTCAGATGAATCATATAAAAACAAAACATTAATTATTTCACATTTAGGTGAAAAGCTAAATTCAATAATTGAGTATACCAACATGCGAAGTGTTAATTTGTTTGCTGAACACATGATAAACCTGATTGGATATGAGAAAACTGGAAACGGAAGTACTTCATCTGGATTAAAAGTTTTAGATGACTATTGGGCGCAAAAAATAAAAGCGAAATCCTTATTCGTAAATGATGGTAGTGGTCTATCTAGATCAAATGCTATATCTGCAGAACAATTCAATTTATTAATGGCTTACATGAACAGTTCAAAATACAGCAAGGAATTCAAGAAATCACTTCCTGTAAGCGGTGTTAGTGGAACTATGGTTAATATTTGTAAAGGGACAGTTGCACATAATCGAATACAAGCAAAAAGCGGATCAATGACTCGAATAAAAAGCTATGCAGGATATATCAACACAACAAATGGCAAGCAATTAGCCTTTTCATTAATTGTAAATAATGCTACCTGTTCATCGGCTTCATTAACAGATAAAATGGAATTACTATTTACTAAGATAGCGACTTATTAAATTAAATCAATTCAGCAGTTATAATTTGAGACCATAATTCCTTAGCAGTCATATTTGCTGAGTTGATCATTTTAGGAACAATACTTTCGTTTGAGAAGCCTGGAGTTGTATTTACTTCTATTACAAATGGCACATTATCTACAATCATAAAATCTATTCTAGCTATAGAACGCAATTGTAATAAACTATAAATTTCTTTTGCAATATTTTGGACTTCTTCCCTAATTTCATCATCAATTCTTGCAGGAGTGATTTCATCAGAAAGCCCTTGATACTTCGCTTCATAATCAAAGAACTCCTTTTTTGAAACAATCTCTGTTAACGGTAAGGCTTGAATACCCGCTTTAGACCTATACACTCCACAAGTAACCTCTGTTCCTTTCAAAAAAGATTCAATAACAACTGTTCTCCCCTCTTTAAAAGCTCCGTCTACTGCAGAAGCTATTCCTTCAAGATTATTAACACGAGAAATTCCAAAACTTGAACCTGAATCACATGGCTTCACAAATACAGGCAACCCCAATTCCGAAACAACATAAGCTGGATCAATTTCATTTTTAGTAAGATAAATCGATTTTGCTACATTAATACCAAAGCCTTTTAAAAATTGATTACAATACCATTTATCGAAAGATAATTGTGAAGCTAATGGCCCAGAATTAATGTAAGGAATATTAATCATTTCTAGGTATGCTTGAATTTTCCCATTTTCACCAGGATCACCATGTGTATATACAACTGCAACATCAATAAAAACAACTTTTTCATCAGAAGTAAATGATAAATTTGAAATATCAACCGAAATCAATTCTTCATTTACTTCTACAAACCACCCTTCTCTATTTAAAAAAATTAAATAAACGTTAAACTCTGAAGGGAAGTTAGCCTTTATATTCCTCGCACTTTTTACTGAAATATCATATTCCGAAGAAAACCCACCACATATTATCGCAACATTTCTCATAATACTACTTTGATCTGATTCAAAAATAAGGAACAAGTTTGAATCAATATTTATAGAGTCAAAAAGTTATCAGCAATAAGGCTGTGAACTATATAAAACTCTTCATCTTCAGGTTTTTATTCTCATTCCTTTAATCTATATTTGTCCTTCGAATTTATCGAGCAAAAATTCACTTATGAAATTATTTTTACACTTCATTTTCAGCTGTTTAACATTTATTAGTTATTCTCAAATAACTTTATTTAATGACGATTTCGAAACTGCTGGAGTAACTTGGACAAGTATTGACAACTTAACTCCAAACTTTTGGACCACTGGGACCTGTGCAGGAAATGGACCTTCTAATGCTGGCTCTACTTCAATGAATATAACAATTGGTGGAGGCATAGCCGGTTGTGGCCCAACTGGTTTAACTCAATACAGTTACTCGAACTCACCTTCTGGAATTCAAAAAGCCACTAATCACGCAACCGTTGACGCTACTTGTGCAACAAACATTCAAGTACAATTTGATTATCAAATCAGCAGTGAAACAGGTGTAGATTTTGGCGAATTTATTTATTCAATTGACAATGGAGCAAGCTGGATTGTTGAAAGTACATTGAACAATACAATTGGCTGGAATACATACTCGACTATTTTACCGTCATCCCTGAATGGAACAACGTTTGAAATTGGCTTTCGATTTAATTATAACGACAATACAATTGTTGGAAACCCACTTTCAATAGACAACATATTGGTAACAGGAACTGATTCAATTGACCCAATAATCACTTGCCCTGTTTCAGTGGAAACAGCTGTTAACGCAAACTGCTTAGCATATTGTGATGACTACACTAAAAACATCATTACTTTATCAGACAATTGTACAGACTCTTTAAACATAACCTTAAGCCAAAACATCCCTGAATTCACCCTGTTTTTAGCTGGTCCTGGTGGAACAGAAAACATCATTATAACGGCTTTTGACGAAACAGGAAACTCTAGTCAATGTCTAATTGCTGTAAATATTATTGACAACATTTCACCTACTGGAACCTGCCCTCCAGATACAAACCTTTATGTTAATAATTCATGCGATGTAATTCTGGGTGATTACACCTCCTTAGTAAACGTAATGGATAATTGCTCTTCAGCTTCCAACATTTCTATAACTCAATCACCGATAGCAAGTACTATCATAAACGGTCAAAATATAACCACAAATGTTATTATGACGTTTACAGATGAATCTGGAAACAATAACACATGTTCATTTAACACATTAACGATTGACACAATTTTACCAACAATTATTTGTCCATCAGACACTAATATTTATGCGAATTCTAGTTGTAATGGTACTATTGGGACATACGGTAATTTAGCCATAATTAATGACAATTGTGTTTTAAACAGCGCTATGACTGTTACTCAATCACCCTCGCCAGGAACTACTATTACGTCAAATCAAGTCATTACTTTGACTTTAAATGGAGGCATTCCATCTACCCCTCAACAATGTACATTCAATGCAATTTTTGTGGATACAATAGCACCATCAATTTTATGTCCAATTCCTAACGATATTATTCTTAACGGAAGTTGCGAAGGAATTCTTACAGATTATACATCAAGTGCATTAACTAATGAGAATTGTACTATATCTCCTCTCATCACACAATCCCCCGCTCCGGGGACGACCTTGTCAGGAGTAAGTAATTTTAATGTAACATTAACTGTTACTGATGCAGCTGGAAATTCAAATCAATGTAACTTCACCCAACAAGTGATTGACAACTCTAATCCAATCATTATTTGCCCATCAAATCAGACAGAAAATGCAAATATTAATTGTTTTGCTGTTTTGTCAGATTATACAGGGTTAGGTTCTGTGACTGATAATTGCTCAAGTAGTTTAACAATAAGTCAAACTCCAACACCTGGCACAACAATATCAAACACAACAACAATCACTTTGAGTGCATCAGATGGAAATGGCAATAATGGGTCTTGTACTTTTACTACAAGCATTGTTGATGTAACTGCTCCCACTATTTCATGCCCTTTAAATGTAAATGTAAATACAGATTCAGGCTGTGGCTATGTTTTGACTGACTACACTTCATCCGCAATTGCAGCTGACAATTGCACCGCAGCAGGATCAATTGTCAAAACACAAAATCCATTACCTGGCGTTGTTTTGCCACTAGGAATTAACACAATTACTATCACAGCTCAAGACTTATCTGGAAACTCGGATTTTTGTACTTTTGAAATTCTTGTCGAAGATCAAGTAAACCCTGTAATTACGACATGTGCAAACAATCAAAATGTCTATATGACCGCAAGTTGTAATGGTTTAATTTCAGACTATACCTCTTTAATAACTGCTACAGACAATTGTAGTAATTCAATGGACATCACACTAACTCAATCGCCAATCAGCGGTACGTCTATTTCAAGTGACCAATTGATTGTAATTACCGCAGAAGATGAAGCGGGTAATTCAACTACATGCCAATTTAATGCCCTTGTAATAGATACTATCAAACCAACAATTTCTTGTCCCGGGAACCAAACAGTAGCAATCAATTCAAGTTGTCAATACCCAATTCCAAACTTGGTTCCATTAATTACAGGAACTGACAATTGCTCTGCGGTTTCAAATCTAGTAATCTCTCAAAACCCAATAGCTGGATCCACTCAAAATGGTGCTACAGCTGTATTAATAACAATATCAGACGAGCAAAGCAATCAAAATACATGTATCGTAAACATTATTCCAAACGATATAGATCCTCCAACGATTACTTGTCCGTCTCCAGCAGCGGAAAACGTTGGAACACTTTGTGACTTTATTGTGCCGAATTACATGTCTACATCGATTGTAATTGACAATTGCTCCAATTACACAATAAGTCAATCCCCTGCTGTTGGTAGCGTTATTAATACTGGAAGTACAGAGTTCACATTAATAGTTACTGATGTCGGAGGAAATACAGACCAATGCAGTTTTTTCCTTGATGTTTTTGAGACTGAATCTCCTACAATTGTTTGTCCTTCAAACATATCCAGCTGTACACCAACAACTTCATATTCCTTACCTACATACAATGACAACTGTTTTGCATTTTTAACTCAAACAGATCTTACAGGGTTAAGTTCTGGCATGGATTTTCCAATTGGAATAACAACGCTAGAATACACAGTGGAAGACAGTTCAAGTAATTCTCAAACCTGTAGTTTTACGGTAGAAATTTTAGACTATCCAAGTGACCCAAGTATTTTAGAAGACACAGTATACTTATGCGCACAAAATGCAGCAGTAATTACAGCAAATGCAGCAACTAGTGGAATTGGAGAATGGACTCTGACCTCCGGCAGTGGATTTTTCAACAATCAATTCGCAAATACTACCGGCGTTAATAATATTGGCTCAGGATATAACCTTTATACTTGGACAATAAGCACTGCAAGTTGTGGTAGTCTATCAGATAGTGTTTACGTATACAATGCACAGCAAGATCTTACAGCAAGCACACAAGACACGATTTATGGTTGTTTAAATACCAGTGTTCAATTACAGTCCAACACACCTTTGTACGGAATTGGAACATGGACGACTTCAGGAAATGGTACAATTACTGATCCAAATAGCAGTTCTACAACATCCTCTTTTTCTGGAGGTTGGCAAGATTTCATATGGACAATTAGTAATTTAGGATGCCCTGATAGTTCAGATACACTCCGTGTTTTTGGGATGAATATTCCAGAAATAGTAGAATCGGACACATTAATTTGTCTTGAAAATAGCTCCATCACACTTAACGGAAGTACTCCCTTTATTGGGCAATCGAGTAGTTGGGAGGTTATAAGTGGATCCGCTTCAATCAATACCCCATTAAATCAAAACACGTTAGTTACAGGATTTAATTCAGGGACTACAATCATTCAATATTCATTGAACAGCGAGCTATGCCCAAGTACTTCATCACAAATTTCGATTTCTGCAAATCTTTGTGATGAATTTGGACCAATAATCCCAACAGTTATTACACCAGGAAATTTAGATGGTATAAATGATGTTTTCGTTATAGACTTTTTAAGTACCGTCTATCCAGAATGCTATGTTCAAATTTTCAACCGTTGGGGTAGTCTTGTATTTGAATCCGTAGGTTATAATGAACCATGGAATGGAACTTATAAAGGTGAACCACTCCCAATGGGGACTTATTTCTATAACATAGAATTAAATGAAGGTTCAAACACGATTATTAAAGGAGACATTAGTATTGTTCAATAAAGAATAACCAAATTATTATGAAATATTTATTAATCACATTTCTAATCTTTCCTTTGGCAATTTTTAGTCAACAGGAAGCACAAATTGCAAATTTTTCAAACAGTCCTTTCATTACGAATCCAGCAGCTGGAGGACTAACAGACGTAATGCAATTTGAACTAATAGGACGAACACAATGGATCGGATATAACGGAGGTCCAAAAACATTATTCGCAACAGGCAATAGCCAAATCAACCTTGGCAAATCGACCAAGGTCCTATCAGAATACAACGTAAAGGATCAGTCATTTTTTGCGATGCCAGAAATCACAACCGGCACAACCAAACACATTGTAGGAGGGACAGCATACAGCGATGCTATTGGTCCATTTTCAAGGACTTCCATTACCGGAAGTTATGCAATACATTTACCATTTACCAAAAAATTAAATTTTGGGGCTGGCCTGGGGCTGGGTTGGTCGAATTTCAAAGTTAATCAGGACCGCGTAGTTCTTCACCAAACAGAAGACGATCCTTATTCCTTATTTTTAACTAGTACAAGTGCTCAAAACATTTTAAATGCGAATGGAGGAATTGTAGTTTACAATGACAAATTATTCTTCAGCTTATCAACTACACAAGCACTTGGAAATCAAGTTGTTTTTAACACTGTTCAAACTGAAAGTAATTTCAATCGTCATTATTTTGCAATTGTAAAATACAAAGTAGGCCTAAATGACCAATTTGATTTGGAACCAAATATTGCTACAAAACTTGTAGGTAATAGTCCTATTTCGTTAGATTTTGGTTCTAAAGTAATCTATAATCAATCAACCTGGGCATCATTTCAATACAGAACATCGAATTCACTAGTAATGCAAATTGGTACAACACTTGTGAAAAATTTATACTTTTCATATAGCTACGAATTATCCATTGCAAAAATGGCAACGAGCAATACTGGCACCCATGAAGTTTTACTAGGATTCTATTTAGGTAAAAATAGAAATGTAGACAATGAAATAAAATCGAACCAAAACACTAAAGAAGAATAATCTAAATGAAGTTTTTTTATTTCTTACTCAATTTTACACTGAATTACGCATTAAGGATTTTTTATCCACGTGCTGGTTCAAACAATGCCCCTAAAAAGTTTTTAGGCAGTACTATTTTTGTGTCAAACCACCCAGCATCCTTTATGGATCCGTTAGTTGTAGCCGCTTTTCAGAGGCCAATTGTATATTTCATGACGCGGTC
>Ga0102900_1000516_pt1 | contig 11472 bp, 13 predicted proteins | sample Colrivmeta1555C3_FD_78449 | JGI IMG/M metagenome (GOLD analysis project Ga0102900, IMG submission 78449) | Estuarine microbial communities from the Columbia River estuary - metaG 1555C-3 | ecosystem: Environmental > Aquatic > Marine > Intertidal zone > Estuary | place: USA: Columbia River...
GGGCCTGCGTCTGTGGCGCTTATCGACAAGATCAGCGGCGCACCTGCATAGTAATGCCAAATTTCTACGGCATCGACGTGGTGCCAGTGGCTTGCCTCGCCGCCTTTGAGCAGAAAGTAGATACAGGTGCCAGTCGCGCGGCCTTTGCCTTCGGCCTCCCACGTCTGGCGGTAATAGCCCCCCTCGGGATGGGGGGCTAAGTTCAGTTTCGCTATGATGTCATCAGCCGTCATGGGTAGGATGGGTTTTAACCCATCATCCCTTCAGAATCGAACGACCAGCATAGATCGCGGTTTCGCCCAGCATTTCCTCGATGCGGATCAACTGGTTGTATTTGGCCAAACGGTCGGAGCGCGACAGCGACCCTGTTTTGATCTGGCCGCAGTTTGTGGCCACTGCAAGGTCGGCGATTGTCGCGTCTTCGGTCTCACCAGAGCGGTGTGACATCACGTTGGTGAAACGTGCGCGGTGCGCCATGTCGACGGCCTGCAATGTCTCAGTCAACGTGCCGATTTGGTTCACTTTCACCAACATGGAGTTGGCGGACCCTTTTGCGATACCGTCCGCAAGGCGGGCCGGGTTGGTCACGAAAAGATCGTCGCCGACCAGTTGGATTTTGTCGCCGATTTTGTCGGTCAGCATTTTCCAGCCGTCCCAATCGTCCTCAGACATGCCGTCTTCAATCGAGATGATCGGGTAGTCGGATGCGAGCTGTGCGAGATAGTCTGCGTTCTCTGCGGAGGTTAGGGATTTGCCTTCGCCCTTCATCTCGTATTTGCCGTCTTTGTAGTATTCTGTCGCGGCACAATCGAGGGCGAGGTAGATATCCTGACCTGGAACATAGCCTGCCTTCTTGATTGATTTCATAATGAAATCAAGCGCGTCGCGGGTGGAGCTCAGGTTTGGCGCAAAGCCGCCCTCATCGCCGATACCTGTGTTGTGGCCTGCGGCGGTAAGTTCTTTCTTCAGTGTATGGAACACTTCTGCGCCCATGCGGATGGCTTCACGGATGTTGCTCGCGGAGACGGGCATGATCATGAATTCTTGGATGTCGATCGGGTTATCCGCATGCTCGCCACCGTTGATGATGTTCATCATTGGCACGGGAAGGACGCGTGCGGATGTGCCGCCGATGTAGCGGAACAGGGGCTGGCCAGAGTATTCAGCAGCCGCTTTTGCGACGGCGAGGGAGACGCCCAAAATTGCGTTTGCGCCAAGGCGTGCCTTGTTGGCTGTGCCGTCGAGTTCGATCATCGCCATGTCGATGGCGACTTGCTCAAGTGCGTCGAAACCAACGATGGTTTCTGCGATTTCCCCGTTCACGGCCTCAACCGCCTCCAAAACGCCTTTGCCCATGTAGCGGGATTTGTCGCCGTCGCGACGCTCGACCGCTTCGTGGGCGCCTGTGGAGGCGCCTGATGGCACGGCAGCGCGGCCCATTGTGCCGTCTTCCAAGATCACGTCGACTTCGACGGTTGGGTTGCCGCGGCTGTCGAGAATTTCGCGGGCGTGGATATCAATGATCGTGCTCATGGGGAGGCTCCTAATGGGATGTTAGCGGTAACGAGGTTGTCTATACTGCGGAAGGTGACGTTTGGGAAGCGCGGCGTAAGCGTGCCTCGCGCCACAGGGTGAAAGTGCCTGATGCGACGATAATCGCCGCACCCAGCAATGTGTAGCCATCAAGAGTTTCGCCGAAAACCAACAGCCCCGCAAGCAGGCCAAAGATGATCCGGCTATAACGGAACGGGGAGATAAACGCGATATCACCGATCCGCATGGCAGAGATGATGCAATAAAGCGCGGGAACACCGATGGAGATCGCGCCGGCAAGGTAGATTAGCGTTAGGCCAGTAGGTACTGTTGGCACGGAGCCAGAGAGTGTGAGGCTCAGAATACCTGCAGGGATCGTCGCCATAAACCCGATGACCGAAAGCTGTAGCGTACTGATGTTTTTGGTGATCTGACGGGTTGCGAGGTCGCGTGCGGACATAAAGCTCACGCCCATGACCGCAAAGAGGGCCGCAGGTTGGAAGGCCGTCCCGAAAGGGCGCAACACAATGAGAACGCCAATAAGGCCGACGAGAATCGCGATCCAGCGCCGCCAGCCGACGGCATGTTTGAAGAAGACCGCCGCACCAAGGGTGATGAGCAAGGGGCTGGCTTGCATGATGGTGGTGACGAGTGAGATCGGCACAAGGGCGAGCGCGGTGACATATCCGAGTGCGGCCAAGCCTTCACAAATCGCGCGCAGGCCAGAGAACCCTGTGAGCATCCAAAGGCCAAACGGCTGTTGGCCTTGAGATTTTGCGGCGATTGCAAATATGATCGTGCCGCCGATGCCGATCATGATCAGGATTTGCCCCGATGGCACGTCGTCCGCCATGAGCTTGATCAGGCTGTCTTCGACGGCAAAGCCGAACATGGCGACGACCATCAGAATGGCGCCTCGGATATTATCCATTGGGTTGGGTCTTTCCAAAGCTGATCTCAAGATAGGTGTTGTAGGGTGCGGGGATTGGGCCGATCAGCATCATCGAAATAACGACGGCCATTGCCCAGGTGATCCCGATAACTGGCAGTGCGCGGGCCAGGGGTAGGTGGCCGCGAAAGTAGAGTGCTGCCGCGATATGGGTGAACACCGCGATAATCGCGAGCATGTAGTAGGGCGCGAAATAGAGCAGGTAGGGTATTTCGCTGACCACGGCGGAGGCGAACCAAATGTTGGTGTCGAAATCGAGGGTCCAGCGAGCCATAAGAACTGCGGGTACGTGCTGCGCCAGAAAGATGATGATATAGAGCCCGGAAAGTACCTGCGCCCATGCCCAACGCCCTTGAGGCTTGCCGCGATTGTAAATCAGAGCCATGCCAAGGCAAAGCTGGACGACAAGGCCTCCGAGCAGAAGCGGCTCGATAATCCCATTGCGGTAAACCACGCGCATGGCGTGCATCGCGGCGATATGGGCGGTGGGGCTGAAGGCCACAAGCAGATGATTGATCAGGTGTGCCGCCAGAAATAACCCGAGAAAACAGGCATTGAGGCGGTGCAGCTTTAAGATCATTTCTTGTCTTTCAGCGGGACGCCGTAAAGCTCTAATCTATGCCCCATAAGGCGATACCCGAGCTTCTCTGCGATTTTGTCTTGCAGGGCTTCGATTTCGGGGTCGATGAATTCGATGACTTCGCCAGAATTCATATCGATGAGATGGTCGTGGTGTTCACGGTCCGAGGTTTCATAACGCGCGCGCCCGTCACCGAACTCGTGCTTTTCTAAGATGCCTGTTTCTTCGAACAATTTGACCGTCCTGTAGACCGTCGCAAGCGAGATGTTGGGGTCGACCGCAGAAGCGCGGTTGTAGAGTTCTTCGACGTTGGGATGATCGGTTGCGGCCTCAAGTACGGCGGCAATTGTGCGTCGCTGATCGGTAAGCCGTAGCCCGTGATCTTCGCACCGAGAGATGATTGTAGATGCAGACATCACGCGCCCTTGGTCTGGTTTCCTCGCTTCCGTTTAAGCGGCGGAGGGGGGCTTGACCAGACCAAAGGCGGGGATTTAGCGGTAAATCGCGGGCACGCCGAGCTTTGCGTGGATCGCGTTGACTTGGGCCTGTGGTAGGCCAAGGGCTGTGGCGAACTGGTGCAAATATTGCGCCTCTTGCTGGGTGTCGAGGTCAATGCCCATGACAGACATGGTGTAAATCTGTTGTTCCAGACCCCGTGGGGTTTGACGCGCAAGGCCTTCAACATCGACTGGGGCGTTCAATTCGTCTTGCACAAAGCGCTGCTCGTCGGCGCTGACTTCGCCAAGGCGGGCGAGCAGTTTCTGGCGCTCCGCGTCGTCAAGTTTACCGTCAGATTTCGCGGCTTGCACCATGGCGCGGATCATCAGGCCTGCGACGGCCTCTTGCTCGGCGGATGGTTGGATCGCTTGGGTCGGGTTGCCGTCGAACTGCGAGTTCAGGACGTCGCCAAAGCTACCTTGGTTGGTTTGTTGACCTGCTTGCATCTGCTTGACCAAGCCGCCCAGCAGACCGCCAAGACCGCCAGCACCACCTGTGCCGCCAAGTTGGCCGAGGATATCATTGAGACCGCCGCCAGAAGATTGTTGGGTTTGCTGTTGCTGTCCGCCACCCGCAAGGCCCTCAAGAAGGCCACCGATGCCGCCAGTTTGGCCCGTGCGCGTTTGCTGTTGCTGACCACCACCAAGGATGTTGTCCATCATGTTTTCCAGTCCGCCAAAATCAGGCTTTTGTCTTGCGTTTGGTGAATGCTGACCACGGAACAAGCCGTCGTTGTCTTGCTGACCTGCTTGTTGCTGGCCCGCTTTTTGCGTCATGGATGCGACGCCTTTGGCAACGGCAACGCCGATGGCGACTTTGGCAAGTGTTTTCATAAGTGACATGTGTTTTCCCCTTGGTTGTTTGTCACAACTTAAGCGGAATGCAGGTCTGCCAGGGAAGGGGAAAACGCGGGATTCCGCGTCTTTTCGTCTGTGTTATGGCCGTAACTCAGGCTCGCGCCCAACCTTTTCGGCCAGTTTCGCGACGGTCAAACCTTGTACGATAATCGAGAAAATCACGACCATATAGGTCGCGGTCAGGATCACAGGTTTCCATTCGCCGTCAGGCAAGGACAGCGCTAAAGCGACCGAGATGCCGCCCTTCAATCCGCCCCACGTCATGATTGGGATGACCCCTTGTGAAAAATTGCGGAAGGGTTTGAGCATCAGCACAGGCACCGCGACGGCGGCGAGGCGGGCGATAAGCGCCAATGCGATGGCTGCAATGCCTGCCGAGAAGTTGTCGAAGTTGAAGGCGATTGCGAATACCTCGACCCCGATCAGCAGGAAAAGGACCGCGTTGAGGATTTCGTCGATCAGCTTCCAGAAGGCGTCAACATATTTACGGGTTTCCTCGGACATGCCGTATTTCGCGCCAACGTCGCCGATCAATAGTCCTGCACAGACCGCCATAATCGGGGCAGAAACATGTAAGTAGACCGCGAGTTCATAGCCCCCAAAAGCGAGGCCAAGGGTGATCAGAACCTCCAGCGAATAGTCTTCAATGCGGCGCATCACGCGGAAGGTGAGCCAGCCGAGAACAACGCCAAGCAACGCGCCACCAAGCGCCTCTCGGACGAAAAGCTCGACAGCGCCCAGAAAGCCGCCGCCGTGATCCTCTCCACTGGGGAAGGCGAGGCCAATCAGGATCAGAAAGACAACGTAAGCCACACCATCGTTAAAAAGGCTCTCGCCCGCGATCTTGGTTTCAAGCGACTTTTCGAGATTCGCTTCGCGCAAAACGCCCAGAACGGCCACTGGATCTGTTGGTGAAATAAGTGAGCCGAACACGAGGGCCACGATCAATGGCATGCCTGTCAGCCACGAAAAGCCAAAGCCCACGATGGCCGTGGAAAGTCCGATGCCGATCGTCGCCATGAGCATGACCACGACCCATTCGCGGCGCAGGGCTGCGATTTTGACGTGTAAGGCGCCCGCAAAAAGCAGCAAGCCGAGCATTCCTTCTAACAGCGCGTCGGAAAAGTCGATGTCAGCGACAGTTGCCCGTACATTTGCAGCGACCCCGAAGCTTGGGAAGAACACGTCAAACCCGAGGATCGCGAAGGAAGCAAAAAGCGCCACAACGAGGATGCCAATTGCGGGGGGAAGACGTAAGAAAAGATAGTTAATTGCGCCGAATGCACCTGCGAGCACGATGAGTAGTGAGGTGATTTGGAGAATGGTCATGGGCTATCCTTCACGTCTTTGAGCGTGGTCTAACATGGGATGGCTGGCGCCGCTAGGACCGCCAGAGCGGGAGCGCGGCCCACGTGCCGCCAAGGGGGCGGATTGTAGCGCCCGCGCCGATTTTGAACCGCGCAAGAGCAGGAGCATTGATGGTATCAACGGTGCCAAGATCAAGGCGCTTAAGCCTTCGTTTTGAGAGGTTTTCAAAGGCTTGCGCGAGCAGGAGGTTATGTCCGGCGTGTGTGCGACCTTCGTCAGTTGTCCAGCCGATTTGATAGGTGGCCGTGGCACCGTGGGTCAGGAAAAGCATCGCAGCGACGGGGATTTTGCGAAGATATGCGATGCTGAGAAGCGTATCATGTGCAGGCCAGAACAATGCAATTGCATGAGGCGTGGCGCGGAATTTCTTTGTGCGTTGTTGCGCAAGGTCGGCCTTGAAGAGCCAGTCATCTTTGAGAGGATCGAAGAGGCGGTGTGTCATGGTGATCGGGCTTTTCTCTGCCTTTCGTTGCGCATTGCGCCATTTTTGCAGCGGGTGGAAGCTGTGTGAGGTCGATTTCCGCGACACTCGCGGGGGTCATGATTTGACGAAAGCCAGCTTTTCGGAGCGCGTTTGGTGCGGAGGTGTCGGGGTTCATAACGCAGATTGTGCGCGGATTTATTTGGCGGATTGCGTGAAAATGGGCCATGCCATTCGTCCGCGCTACATAAGTGACAGGGCCGCGTTCAACATATTGGGTTTGGGTTTTTTCGTCAGAAAACCCTTTGACACCAGCGATTTGCAGGGCGTTTGTAAAGTTGATGTGCTGTTGCAACGCGCATGTTTCCATCACGTTGTTAAACATTCATAAATCTAAGTTTGGGTTAATGCATTTATGAAACAGTCAAGCACCGTCGCTAAAGTATATGCTGCACCCGCTAAGCCTACGCCATTGGGTGCGGCGATCATTGCCGCGTGCATCGCAATCCCGATGGGGGTGCTTTTGATGCTTGTCGAACGGTTGTTACTTTAGCCGATTTGCACCAAGGCGTGACGCTTTTTGCCTGCCGATAGTTTCATCGGGGTGGACAGCATGTCTGCCGTCACCATCAGGCCTGCGTCGTCCAATGCCGCATCGTTCATCTTGGCTCCGTTATCTGCAATCAGGCGTTTCGCCTCTTTGCCGCTGCCAGCAAGGCCGGCTTTGACAATGATTTGCACGATGGACATGCCGTCGCCTAGCTCATCGGCTGAGAGTGTGAGAGTAGGCAGGTCATCGCCAACGCCGCCCTTTTCGAACACTTCGCGTGCTGTTGCCTCTGCAGCCGCTGCGGCTTCTGCGCCGTGCAATAGCGTGGTGACTTCATTCGCGAGGATGATTTTCGCGGCGTTGATGTCGGACCCTTCGAGTGCGCCAAGGCGGTCACATTCCTCAATTGTCAACTCTGTGTAGAGCTTAAGGAACCGGCCTGTGTCAACGTCGGTCGTGTTGCGCCAGAACTGCCAGAACGCGTAGGGCGCGGTCATGTCGGCGTTCAGCCAGACAGCACCATCCGCGGTTTTGCCCATCTTTTTGCCGTCAGATGTGGTCAAAAGATGCGAGGTCATGCCGTAGATTTCGTGATCCAGCACACGGCGCGTCAGGTCGATCCCGTTGACGATATTGCCCCATTGATCGGACCCGCCAAGCTGCAACAAGCAGCCGTACCTGCGGTTCAACTCTAGGAAGTCATAAGCCTGCAAAATCATGTAGTTAAATTCGAGGAACGACAGTGACTGCTCACGATCAAGCCGTGATTTCACGCTTTCAAACGACAACATGCGGTTGATCGAAAAGTGCCGCCCGATATCACGCAGGAACGATAAGTAGTTCAGATTGTCGAGCCATTCCGCGTTATTAAGCATCAGCGCGCCATTTGGCGCATCGTCATAGGTCATGTAGGCGGCAAACACCCGCTTGATGCCCGCGATATTCTCGTCGATTTTCTCGTTGGTGAGCAAAGGCCGCTCATCGGCGCGGAACGACGGATCGCCCACTTTTGTCGTGCCGCCACCCATTAAGGTTATCGGTTTGTGGCCTGTCTTTTGCAGCCAGCGCAACATCATGATCTGGATAAGGGAGCCCACGTGCAACGACGTCGCTGTCGCATCAAAACCGATATAGGCAGGGACCACACCCTTGGACAATGCGTCGTCCAAGCCTTGATAGTCGGTACAGTCGGCCAAGAAGCCGCGCGCCATCATCACAGACATAAATTCGGATTTGGGGTGGTAGGTCATTGCTTTTTCCCTGCACAAAGTGTCCGTCACCCTATAAACGTCGATTTGACGAAGGGAAAGTGGTGTTGTCTGAATGAAAAAGACTGGTTTTGTAACGGCGCTTGGCGCGATGTCTGGCACGTCGTTGGACGGGGTTGATGCGGCCGTGGTTGTGACAGATGGGATCACGATCAGGAGCTTTGGTGACACAGCTTATCGGGCCTATTCTGTTGAAGAGGCCGCCATTTTAAAAGCTGCTTTGGGCCAGTGGCCAAGTGACGATCTGGCCGATGTGGCCGAGTTGATCGAGACTGTGCATGCGCAGGTTTTGAGCGATTTTGGCGATGTCGATCTGGTTGGTTTTCATGGTCAGACCTTGGCCCATGACCCCGACAATCGTCGCACCCATCAATGCGGTGACGGGCAGGTTTTGGCGGATGTTTTAGGGCAAACTGTCATTTGGGATTTCCGCTCGGCGGATGTTGATCTTGGCGGGCAGGGCGCGCCTTTGGCCCCGTTTTATCATTTTGCATTGGCAAAGTATCTCAAGGCTGATGCACCTGTTGCGTTCCTGAATTTGGGCGGTGTTGGCAATCTGACGTGGATTGATCCGACCCATGAGAAGCCTGAGACGGAGGGCGCTTTGCTTGCGTTTGATACCGGTCCCACCAACGCGCCGATCAATGATTTGATGCTGGCGCGGCGCGGTGTCCCTTACGATGCGGATGGGGCTTTGGCCGCTGAAGGTAGCGTAGATGAGGCGATTATTGAGACGTTTTTGAATCACGCATTTTTCTACAGAATGCCACCTAAGTCATTGGATAGGGACGACTTTGTGGACTTGGCGCGGAGTGTTGAAAAACTTTCTGATGCCGATGCAGCGGCTACTTTGACCGCCGCTGCCGCTATGAGTGTTGTCAAAGCGATGGAGCATTGCCCCAGCCAACCGACGCGCCTGCTCGTCACAGGTGGCGGGCGCAAGAACCCGACGCTGATGGCGATGTTGGCCGCTGGTTTGGATATGGATGTGGTCGCGGTCGAGGATGTTGGCCTCGATGGTGATATGCTTGAAGCGCAGGCTTTTGCTTATCTCGCGGTGCGGGTGGCGCGTGGTTTGCCGACATCATGCCGTGGCACGACAGGGGTGCGTGCCGCCGTTTCGGGCGGCACGATTTCGCGTCCTAACCTTTGAGGTGAATCTTGAACCGCTTGCGGATTGCCGCGTCGGTTAGCGGATCAAAACTCGCCTCTGAGGGTTTGCTGAGGATGTCTTCCTTGCGCTTGGTCGCGTTGGTCAAAAGATCAGGTTTGCCCTTTTCTTCCCATTCTTTAGGCGACATTCGGTTGGCCGTATTGGGGTAGACATATTCGGTTTGCATCAGCCCAAGTGTCTGATCCGATCCCAGGTAGTGACCGGGCCCTTTGAGGCAGACGTCATGCATGGTCTGGAAGCCGAGCGTCTCGTCGTTGACTTCGATCCCGCGTACGCAGCGGAGTGCTTGGCCGATGAGATCATCACCAAGCACCAGTGATTCCATGCAGAACCCAAGGAGAGAGGCGTGCATGCCTGCGGCCTCGTAGACCATGTTGAGGCCAGACAGACCTGCCATGACGTTGGAGGCCATTTGCTCCCAACCTGCTTGCATATCGGGGAGTTTCGCGTCGGCGATGCCAGCGGCGGCCCCACCGGGGAGACCGTAGAACTGGTGCATTTGGGCACAACCAGCGGTCAGAAGCGCTTGTTCGCCAGAACCGCCTGACATGGCGCCTGTGCGCAAGTCCGACACGAAGGGCCACGTGCCAAAGATTGCAGGGTAACCGGGAGAAATGCTATTCACATAGACTACGCCAGCAAGGCATTCGGCGACTGCTTGCACGATGGCGCCTGCGATTGGGGCGGGGGCTGTGGCGCCTGCTTGGCCTGCGGAAAGCAGCAAAACAGGCATACCGCCTGCGATGCATTTCTCCATCACGAGGCAGGATTCAGTGGCGAATTTCATGGGCGGTACAACAAAGCAGTTGGAGTTCGACACAAAGGGCCGTTCGCGCCATTTGTCCTCGCCGCCTGCAATCATGTGCAGCATTTCAAGGGCGTCATCAACGAAATCAGGTTCCGTGAACGAGACACCCACATGCTTTTTCGTGCCAGCGCAGCAACCATAGATCGTGTTCAGATCCATCTCGCGGTTGTCGGGGATGTCACGGCAAACCATGGGGCGCTGAAGGAAGTGGATATTGTCCATTTGCTGCACGATTTTGGCAGCGTCATGCAGGTCTTGCACGGTGGATTCGCGGTAGTTGCGGCCATGCACATCGACGACATGAACAGCAGCCCCAGCGGTGCCGTAATGTACGCGCGTGCCAGAAAGGTTTAGGTCATATTGCGGGTCGCGACCGTGCAGGGTGAGCGCTTTTTGCGCCTTGCCGAGCATTTCCATCACCAAAGCACGCGGGAAGCGGAGCCGTTTATCATCGCCATAGATTGCACCAGCGGCGACCATGTAGTCGATGCCGGATTGGGGCGCATCGCACAGGCCAATTTCCTCTAAGGCACGCAAGGCGGCCTCGTGGATGCGGGCCATGTCTTCGTCGGTCAACGGCTTATAGCGTCCACCTGACATGCCCGCCTTGATCGGGCGCATATCGGTCGGAAGTGGCGCTGAACGTGCGGCGGTACGGGCGGCGCGGCCACCAGATCTGCGCGGCGCGCCAACAGTTTTGCCCACAGGAGCATTGGCTTCGGAAATTTCCGTCATTTTTGGTCTCGATATGTAAAGAAAATATGCAGTGCGAAAGCGACTTAAGCAAGCAAAGGGCGCCCACGGGCCGCGCGACCACGGCGTGCGCCAATGGTGCGATGTATCACAACGATATAGGCGTCTTGCGCGTCCATGTTGCTCTCCCTGTTGCTTCTATCGAAGCCTTGGGAGGGGGGTACGTCTTGTCTATCCGCGACGTTTTGTCGGTTTTGGACTATAGCCTGCGGATTATTAACGGGTCAGGAGTTTATCGACGGCATCGCCTGACATTGCACTGCTCAGGGTCGTGAAGTCGCCTGCGCCAAACATGCCATTTGCCGCATCGCGGATCGCGGCGTGGGTCACGCGGGCCAGCGATGAGCCGAGCGAGAGGCGGGCAACGCCAGCGGCTGCAAATTCAGCGAGCGTGTTCTTCGCGTAGGGACCCGCGACGAGTACGTTGACGGGTGCTTTGACTGCGGCACAGATACGGGCGACGGCAGCCATATCGGGCAGGACGGGCGCATAAACACAATCGGCACCGGCGGCCTCAAAGGCGAGCAGGCGTCGCAGGGCCTCGTCTGTGTCGTAGCGGTTGGTCATCACACCGTCAGCGCGGGCGGTCAGCACAAAATCTTGCGGCAGTGCGCGGGCGGCAGATGCCGCGGCGCGAATGCGTTCGACGGCGAGGTCAAAATCGTAGGCATCAACGGATGGGAACATCATGTCTTCGATGCAAATCCCCGCAA
>Ga0102900_1000533_pt1 | contig 11263 bp, 9 predicted proteins | sample Colrivmeta1555C3_FD_78449 | JGI IMG/M metagenome (GOLD analysis project Ga0102900, IMG submission 78449) | Estuarine microbial communities from the Columbia River estuary - metaG 1555C-3 | ecosystem: Environmental > Aquatic > Marine > Intertidal zone > Estuary | place: USA: Columbia River Estuary...
GAACACTGGTCCAAGGCGGGCCGGTGGACGCGTCATAAGCTTTTTGGGAAGCGGGTGCGGACGGCCTACCACGATGCTAGCGCCATTCTTCCCGTTTCGGAGCACCTCAAGGCCGAATTGCAGCAAGCCTTGCCCAGTATTGGTGCGAGCCGATTTACCGTCGTTCCGAATGCGGTGGATTTGGGACGTTTCCCCCATGTCGAAAAGGCAAGACAACCAAAGGCCTCCCGCGTGACCCTCTTGGGTGTTGCGAGCCTTATTCCGGCCAATGCCCGCATTAAACGGGTGGATTTGGTTCTCGAGGCGCTGGTGGAGCTCAAACGCCGTCATCCGGAAGTGGCATGGGTCTACCGCCATGTGGGCGATGGAGGACGCATGGCCCGCTTGCAAGACTACGCCAAAGGGTTGGGACTGGCCGATCAGGTGGAATGGGTGGGCGCCCTGGATGCGACAGCCCTTCATGCTGAGTATGCCGCCGCCGATGTTTTTGTGCAGCCCTCCAAGACGGAAACCTTTGGCATTGTCGTGCTCGAGGCACTACACACCGGATTGCCCGTTGTCGCTTCGGACATCCCGGCCTTTGAACAATGGTTGAGTCCCGAACGGGGCGTTCGGGTCGCCTTGGATCCCAAAGAGATCGCCCAAGGTGTTCTTACGGTTTGGGAGCAAGGTCTCCGTGTTGCGCCGATGGACATGGAGGCAAAAAAATACGCCCCCACCGAAGTAGGGGCGCAGTTAAAAGAGATGTACGCGAGACTAGTTCGCGCGAGTCCAGGTCGTTGAGCGGCCAATAAAGCGCATCCCAAGCAAGTACCCTTTGAAGTAGAGCGTACCGTCCTTTTGAAGGTATGCGTAGCAGTCGTACGTATTCCCAGACTTCGTGTCGTAGATCGTACCACCTGCCCATTCTTTGTCCTCAGCGTCGTACTTCAGACCGTTCAAAATCGTCGAGCCCTGGATAACGCGGCTGCGCAACTTGGCATCAGGGTTTTCGTTGTCTTTTTTGGGAGACGTACCATCGGGGTTCGTGTTATTCTTCACATACACGACACGGCCGCGGTACTCGTTGCCCACCTTGTAGACCTCGACTTTTCCGTCTTTTTCTTCATTCCACCAGACGCCCAAAATGCCGTCTGCGCTTTGTGCCATCATTTTGCCCCCGAGGAGCAAAGCGATCGCGAGGAGGATGCTTTTTTTCATGTTTTGTGTGTCTAAGTTTCGTTCTAGTCGACGGAAGATACGCGGTTTTTTGCTTCCGCCATACTTGCATTTAATTCAAACCCGATTAAAAGTCCGATTGCATTCACATAGATCCAAAGTTGAATGATGAGCAAGGTCCCAATCGAGCCATAGAATTGGTTGTAGTTGGAGAAGTGGGTGACATAGGTGCCGAAGAGGGCGGAAGAGAGCACCACTAAAAAGGTCGCTAGAATGGACCCCGGGGAAACAAATCGCCAGGGGGCCGAACGCATAGGTCCGAAGTAAAACAGGATGGAGATGGCTAAAAGAATGAGGGTCAGGAGGATAAAATTTCGGACCCAAATAAGAATCGAGGCGAGGGGAATGCCCAGCACGTCATCTTGAATGTAGTGGGACAGAAAGTCCTGGGAGATCATAATAAGGGAAATGCCCAAAATCAACAAGAACGACAAGACCAAGGTGAGAACCAGCGCGGCGAGGTACTGAGACCAAAATCCGCGCACATTCAATTTGTGAATGGTCAAGCCAAAATTGCCTATGAGTGAGAGGGTGCCATTCGTGGAGAAGATGAGTGTCGCAATAATGGTTACACTCAAAAGGTTTCCGCGCCGAATGGTGAGAATGTCGTTGATGGTGGTATAGGCTGCATCAAAACTCGTCGGAGGCAAGACTTCCTGGAGGAGGAGAAAGAGTTGCTCTTGAAAGCCCTGCAAGGGGATAAAGGGAATGAGGGTAAACAGAAAAATGACCCCTGGAAAGAGGGCGAGAAAAAATGAAAAGCTGATGGCCGATGCTCGGCTCGGTACCGCTCCTTCAATCATTCCGCGCCAAAAAAAAGTGGCGACATCGTACAAGGAAAGGCCATCAAAAAAAGGAAGGATCACGCGTTTAGCGTAGGACATTCCTTGGTGGATGAGGCGTTTTTTTGAGTACACGTTGAGCAGAGAATTGGGCCAATGATCCGGAATAGTTCGCGAGGCGATTGACCCTGGCAAGATAGCCCATGCCCCCTAGATTTGCAGAATTTCGTCTCTTTGCCAGAGAGAATGATTCGCCATTCACCTTGAATACATGGAAATAGTTTTGCTCGTTGTGGGAGATACCCAAGAAGCCTATGTCAAAGAGGGCTTGGCCCATTTTCTGCCGCGTATCCAGCGTTATGGAAAGTTTTCCATCCACGCGGTGGCAAATCGGGATAAACAATTGGATGCCTTAAAATCGGGTGATCTCTTGGTTTTGTTGGATGAACGGGGAAAGACCTACACAAGCAATGGCTTTGCGGCCCAATGCCAAAAATGGATGAATCAAGGTCCCAAACGACTGGTTTTCGCGGTGGGGGATGCCTACGGGTTTTCCGAGGATTTTCGAGCGCAAGCGCAAAGTAGTATGGCCTTAGGTTTGATGACCTTCCCCCATGATTTGGTACGCCTACTCTTTGCGGAACAACTCTATCGGGCTTGGACGATTTTGAACAATGAGCCCTACCACCACCGCTGAGAATATGTAGGGGCAAAACACCGCAAGATCCAAGTCTTTCAAGCCTCCTCGGCGGGGAATTCCGCGTACTTTTGAACTATGGCGGTCACCTTGGATGTTTTGCAACGCGAATGGCAAGAAAAAAAGTTTCGCCCCCTGTATGTATTTGGGGGGGATGAGCCTTTTTTCATGGACCAAGCGATGGACACGCTGTCGACAGTCACGCTCGAGGAACACGAGCGGGATTTCAATCTGACAGTGCTTTACGGACGGGACACGGATGCAGCGACCATTATGTCGGAAGCGAAGCGCTTTCCCATGATGGCCGAGCGCACGGTGGTCTTGGTCAAAGAAGCCCAGCAAATCAAAGACATTGAAGCTTTGGCGAGCTATGTGGCGCAGGTGCAGCCGAGCACGGTGCTCGCCTTGGCCTTGAAAGGCAAAAAACTTGACAAGCGCAAAGCCCTCTACAAAGCCCTTCAAAAACACGATGGTGTGTATTTGGAGTTCCCCAAACTTTACGACAACCAAGTCCCTCCTTGGGTCGAGAGCCAAGCCCAACGCATGGGCCTCAAAATGAGTGGGAAGGCCGCCGCCCTGCTCGGGGAATACATCGGGGCTGACCTGTCACGCATCCATCATGAGTTGGAGAAAATTCAGGCCTTTGTGGGCCAGGGTGGTGAAGTGACGGCCAAAATCATCGAGGAGCGCACGGGTATCAGCCGAGAGTTCAACACGTTTGAGCTCATCAAGGCGCTCGCAGTTAAAGACATCGCACAGTCCTACCGCATTGCGAAAAGCATGGGCGAAAACCCGAAGAACAATCCGGTGGTAGTCACCCTGTCCCTCCTCTTTGGGAATTTTTCGAAAGCGCTGGTGTATGGCGCTTTGCCCGACAAAAATCCCCGTACAGCCGCAGCGGCATTAAAGATTTCGGAATTCGCGCTGCGCGACGTGGCCCGCATTGCTCAAAATTATCCGCCTTCCAAGTTGCTGCGCATCCTGGGGTATCTTCGCGAGGCCGATCGCCAAGCGAAAGGTATGGGCGCCCCACACATCAATGACTCAGACATCCTGCATGAACTTCTTTTTAAGATTCTTTACTAGCGCTTTCGCGCTGTTTATCCTGGGCTGGTTGCCGCTCCATGCCCAATCGCTACCTGGGGGTCTTCGCGGGAATGTGCAGGAAATGGGATCGCAAATGCCCTTGGAATATGCCTTGGTTGCGGTCGATATAGCCCAGCCGGGTTTGACGACGCCCCTGTCAGCCTACACGAACTCGGATGGCTATTTTCAGATCAATGGCATCCCCGCTGGGACCTACCAAGTCACCGTCAAATTGGCCGGCTACGGGACGACAGCGCGGAGCATCACAGTCAAGTCGGGACGCATTGGTTTTGAGCGCTTCTTGCTTGAAGAATCCACTGTGGTCCTCGATGATGTGGTCATTGATGTCAAACGTCAAGAACAGCAGACCAAGGTGGCCACTGCAGTGGTTCAGCTGAGTCCCAAATCCATCACCACCTTTTCCATAGGCGGTGAGCCGGATTTGATGCGTGCCCTCCAGGTGCTTCCGGGTGTTATCACTACGGGCGACCAAGGAGGCCAACTCTACATCCGTGGCGGTGCCCCAATCCAAAACCTCGTCAAACTTGATGGGATGATCCTCTACAATCCCTTCCACAGCATCGGTTTTTTCTCCGTGTTTGACACGGACATCTTGCAAAAGGCGGATGTCTACACCGCTGGTTTTGGGGCAGAGTACGGGGGACGCAATTCGTCGGTGATGGACATCCGAACGCGTTCCGGAAACCGCCAACGCATTGCGGGGAAGGTTTCCGGCTCCACCTACATGGCCAAGGCCTTATTGGAAGTGCCCGTGGGACCTCGCGGCAAGGATGGTTTGGCCCCCAGCTCCATCTTGGTGAGTGCCAAAAACTCCTACCTCAACGCCATCGCCCCCGTGGTCTATCCCTACGTCGCCACGGAGTATGGTGGTCTCCCCTTTACGTTCACCGATTTGTATGCCAAGTACACCGTGGAATCGACGGGTGGCAACAAGGCGAACCTCTTTGGATTCAATTTCAACGACGGCGTGCAATTTGCCGGGGACAAGGCGATCAATTGGCGGGCCACAGGGTATGGCGCAGACTTTTTGGTCGTTCCTGCCTCCTCGGGTACCATTATCGAAGGCCATTTGGCCCAAAGTGCCTACTTTATTGAATCCAGCGAATTGGAAAACCGTCCTCGCGAAAGCCAGATTGACGGGTTTAACGGGGGGCTAGACTTTACCTATCTATTGCGCAAGTACGACGAGTTCAAGTATGGCTTGGAATTCGTCGGATACCACACCCAGTACCAGTATACCAATACGGTCGGGCGGACCTTGGACCAGGAGCAGAATACCACCGAGTTAGGGGGCTACATGGACTATAAACGTCAGCAGGGCCGATGGTTGATTCAGCCAGGCTTGCGTTTGCACAATTATGGATCCTTGGCCATCGTGCGGGTGGAGCCGCGCCTTGGGCTCAAATACAACGCGACGGAATACCTGCGATTTAAGCTCTCAGCTGGACGCTACTCGCAAAACCTGGTGGCAGCCAACAGCGACCGCGATGTGGTCAACCTTTTCTACGGTTTCTTGAGTGGGGCGGATGACCTACCCAGTCAGTTCAATGGTCGACCCTTGAATACAAAGTTGCAAACGGCTGAGCATTTGGTCTTTGGCGGAGAATGGAATGTGGTGGGACGTTGGACCTTGGAGTTGGAGGGCTATGTGAAGCGGTTCAATCAAATCACCAACATCAACCGGTACAAACTCTATGACGACATCCCCGTCTATGAAGATCAACCCGAGAGCCTTCGAAAAGACTTTATGGTAGAAACGGGTCTAGCACGCGGGGTGGACGCTTTGGTTACCTACGAAGACAAGCATTGGTATTTCTGGGGAGTCTATTCGCTCGGGAAGGTGACCCGATTTGATGGCGTGACCACGTACGCTCCCCAATTTGACCGACGACACAACCTCAACCTTCTGGTGGCCTACAAGGGCGACAAGGACTGGGAGATCAATGTCCGGTGGAACTATGGTTCGGGCTTCCCCTTTACGCCGATTCGGGGCTACTACGAGCAGCAAACCTTTACGGACGGACTTGGTCAACCCAACATGGATTACCCCTATTCCACGGAGAATGGCCAGATGGGCATCCTGTATGGTGACTTGAACAGCCAGCGTTTGCCCGCCTACCACCGTTTGGATTTGACGGCCAAGAAGAATTGGCAAGTCGCTAAAAATCAGCGCATTGAAATGGCACTTGCCGCCACCAACGTGTACAACCGGGCCAATATTTTTTACTACGACACTCCCCGGGCCAAGCGCGTGAATCAATTGCCCATTATGCCCACTTTGATGTTGAGCTACGCGTTTTAAAACCCTAACTTTGCCAGAACCCACTCGTTCATGGCTTCAAGCACTAAATACATCTTCGTTACCGGCGGGGTCACCTCTTCCTTGGGAAAAGGTATTGTCGCGTCGTCCCTCGCCAATCTGCTCCAAGCGCGGGGCTTTTCGGTGACCATTCAGAAATTTGATCCCTACATCAACATCGATCCAGGGACTCTCAATCCCTACGAACACGGAGAATGTTACGTGACCGATGACGGGGCAGAAACGGATTTGGATTTGGGCCACTATGAGCGCTTCCTCAACCGTCCCACTTCGCAAGCCAACAACGTGACCACGGGCCGCATTTACCAGCACGTGATTGACAAGGAGCGCCGCGGGGATTACCTCGGTAAGACCGTACAGGTCATTCCGCATATTACGGACGAAATCAAGCGCCGCATGCAATTGCTGGGCGAGAGTGGGGAATACGAAATTGTGATTACCGAAATCGGTGGAACGGTGGGCGACATTGAGGCGCTCCCATACATCGAATCCGTTCGTCAGCTCCGCTGGGAGCTCGGTCGAAATTGCGTGAGCATCCACTTGACCTTGGTTCCTTACTTGAGTGCCACGGGCGAGTTGAAAACCAAGCCTACCCAGCACTCGGTGAAAATGCTTCAGGAAAGCGGCGTTCAGCCGGACATCCTTGTCTGCCGTTCGGAGCATGCTTTGGGGGAGGATATAAAGCGCAAATTGGCCCTCTTCTGTAACGTCACGCCCGACGCGGTTATTGAATCCTTGGATGCCAAAACCATCTATGAGGTTCCTCAACTTCTACTCGCCCAAAACATGGATGAAGTCGTTCTCAAGAAGTTGGAACTTCCTGCGATTGGACGCCCCGACATGGGACGTTGGAACGACTTTATGGACCGTCTTCAAACCCCTAAATCTCAGGTGGAGATTGGTTTAATCGGAAAATATGTCGAGCTCAAAGACTCGTACAAATCCATTTTAGAAGCACTCATTCACGCCGGAGCGGAGAACCGAACCAAAGTAGAGGTTCGCTGGATTCACTCGGAAGATTTAACTCCCGAGAATGCTTCGGAGGCCTTGGCTGGGTTGCATGGGGTTTTGGTGGCACCAGGCTTTGGATCTCGTGGTTTTGAAGGCAAAATCGAAGCTGTGCGCATTGCCCGCGAAGAGGGAATTCCCTTCTTGGGTATTTGTTTTGGAATGCAAGCTTCCGTCATTGAATATGCCCGCCATGTCCTCGGCCTAAAAGACGCCAATTCCAGTGAAGTGGACCCAGACTCTGCACACCCTGTCATTGACTTGATGGAAGAACAAAAACAAGTCACGGATAAGGGGGGAACCATGCGCTTGGGAGCCTGCGACTGTGCCCTGACGGAAGGGACGCTGAGCAGCCAGCTCTATGGTCGGGCGACCATTTCCGAACGCCACCGCCATCGCTTTGAATTTAACAATGCCTACCTCGCAGATCTTGAAGCAGCAGGGATGAAGGCCGCAGGCATCAACCCGGAAACCGGTCTTGTCGAAATCGTGGAAATCCCCAGCCATCCTTGGTTTGTGGGCGTCCAATTTCACCCAGAATACAAATCCACGGTGGCCAATCCCCACCCCTTGTTTGTAGCCTTTGTATCGGCTGCATTGACCCATAAGAATCTGTAAGATGTTCGAAGAAAAAACCATCGACCGCAATCAAATCATCGGCTTTGTGCTGATCGCGGCTATCCTGTTTGGGATGAGTTTCTGGGCGTCCGAGCTTCAGCCGGATACCCCCGCGTCGGAAACCGCCGCCGCCCAGGTTGAAGAGTCGGTTCCCGAGGCCCCCGTTTCCGATGCCATCCCGGCCGCGGTCACGACCCAGGATAGCACCACCCCGGCCCCCGAGGAGGTCGTTCTCGAAAATGAGGTGGTGAAATACACCTTTACCACAGCGGGTGCCCAAATTCAGCAGGTGCAACTCAAGGACTACCAACGCTACGATGGGGAAGATCTTTACCTCGTCAACGGCCGCCAATCGATGGTTGGGGCCCACGAAGGGGTGTTTACCGCCATCGTATCGAAAGGAAATGATGGCAGTCAAACCATCACCATGACTTCGGGTGCCACCACGTGGACCTATACCTTGAGAGAAGGGTATGGTCTGACATGGGCCTTAGATGTAGAGGGTGCCGCGAATGTGACCCTTGATTGGAAACAGGATGGAATCCGCAACGAGAAAAGCTTGACGAACGAATCTCAAAATACGTCAACCTACTTCTGGGACGCGGTCGATGAATCCGACGATTACCTCAGCGACGGACGCGACGACGAGGAAACCGTCTCCAACATCGGGTGGGTGGCGCACAAGCAGCAGTACTTTTCCAGCATTTTTGCTTCGGAGACCCCTTTCACGACGGCGCATTTATTGACGAAAACGCCCGACGCGAGCGACACGGGCCACACCCGTCTCTTCCGTTCGGAATTGACCTTGGCGGGTAGCAATGGCGGGGTGCACGCCAAAGGACTGTGGTACCATGGACCCAACCAGTACACTACGTTGAAGGACTACGGCCAGCATTTTGACGAGATTATTCCCTTTGGTTGGGGCATCTTCGGCTGGATCTCCAAGGGAGCGGTCATCCCGATGTTCAACTTCTTTGATGATTTTGGGTGGAACTATGGTTTCATCATCTTCTTGATGGCGCTCATCATCAAGCTGGTCCTGTCTCCTTTGACTTTCTCTTCGTACAAGAGCATGGCCAAAATGCGTGTCCTCAAGCCGGAGTTGGATGAAATCAATGAGCGCCACAAAGACAGCGATGCCGCTAAAAAGCAGCAAGAAGTGATGGCCCTCTATCAAAAGGCGGGTGTCAATCCCTTAGGTGGTTGCATTCCTCAGCTCCTTCAATTCCCAATTTTGATCGCGATGTTCCGCTTCTTCCCTGCGAGCATTGAGCTGCGCCAAAAGTCCTTCCTCTGGGCGGACGATTTATCGGCCTACGATTCCATCTTTGAATTTGGTCAATGGTTTAGTATTCCTTTCTACGGCGACCACGTGAGCTTGTTCACCATCCTCATGGCCATCTCGACCTATTTGTACACCAAGTTCAACAACTCCATGACGCCTCAGTCCGGCAATAGTATGATGCAGCAGCAAATGGTGATCATCCAGTATTTGATGCCCTTCATGCTGTTGGTGTGGTTCAACAACTACGCCTCGGGCTTGTCCTTCTACTACTTCGTGAGCAACATTCTGATTTTTGCTCAGCAATGGGCGATCCGAAAGTTTTTTATCGATGAAAAGGCGATTCATGCGCAACTCATGGCGAACAAGGCCAGCGGCAAAACGTCCAAATTCCAAAAGCGCATGAATGATATGCTTGAAGCGCAAAAGGAAGCGGGCAATCGCCGGACGCGCCGCATGGATAAATAAGCATGTCGGCCACACCCTCCCATCCGGAATACTGCTTTCGCACATGGGAATCGGGAGATGGTCGCCACCTCTTTGAACTGAATGCAGATCCCCGTGTCCTCCGTTGGACCGGGGATTTGCCTTTTTTAGATGTCCACGAGGCCGAAGCCTTCGTTGGCCGCTACACCCATTTTTAAGATTTTGGATTTGGCCGTTGGCTGGTTACGAGAAAGGAGGATGGTGCCCTCTTGGGATGGGCCGGATTGCGTCAAGCCAATGGCCAAATCGATCTGGGCTTTCGATGGCACCATCGGTACTGGAATCAAGGGCATGCGCGGAGGACAGGCAAGGCTATTTTGAGTTGGGCGAGGCACCAGAATATCCTGGAAATCTTTGCACAGCACCATCCAGAAAACCAGGCGTCCTCCGCGTTGCTCATGGGACTTGGTTTTCGCCCCGCTTCCGCATGGCAAGGGGCCGATGCAGGATGGAGAACTTATGTCTGGTCCACCGACCTCGCGCCGGGAAAGTAGGGCACAAAAAAAGCGCGCCCCGAGGGGCGCGCTGATCGTTTCAAGGAAAACGGCTTAAAGTCCTTCGTATCCGTTGACAAAGAGTACGCCGGCCGTGCCGTCAAAGCGCTCGGACCAAATAATGGTTACGACCTCATACTCCACACCGGGAACAGAAGGAAGTATTTTGGGGAGCTTGATTTGGATGGGGGTATACTTCGAGCCGAAGATGTCGCCTTTGAAGTAGGAGCGGCCCAAGGGGTTGACCGTATCCAAGGTGACGCCCCACTGGAAATCTGTCACGCCCTGAACCACGGGAATGTGGTCATGGGTATAGATGTCGCCAGACTTCTTGCCTACGGTATCCACCGCCCAGGTTGAGGGCGTTGCGCCGGAACCCGTGGTTACAATGGGTACAGAAGAAACTTGGTTCAGGTTAACCGGCATGCCATTGACCGTGTATTCACGGGCTTCGATGCCAGTGGCCAGCAAGTACGATTGAACATAGTAGGACGTGTTTTTGCTGTCTTCGAAGAATTGCACCTTCACATCGACCACTACGGTATCACCCGTGGCGTTTTCATGCGTGACGTGGGCCACACCGACGACGGGAATGCCGCTCAAGGCTGCCGCAGTGGGGCCTGAAATGCTCTGGCCCGCGTCGGCGTTGTTGACGTAGAAGTTGGGTACACCACTTGTTGGGAAGGTGGCATTCAAAAGGGTTTGAACGGGCGTCTCCAAGGGATCCCCGGTGTGGGAAGCAAAACCGATGACACGGATGTTGCTGTCGCCGTTTACGTTGTACTTGCGCATTTCCTTGAGCATCAAGGCTGCGCCGTTGGGGCAATACTGGCACCATGTGCCGGTGGTTTCAATGAGGAACGCCTTCTGATCTTCGGTGACCACCAAGTCATCCGTGATATACTTTTCGGGCGTAGGATCTGGCTCGTTCTTGGTGCAACTAGCTAAGGCTAGTGTGGCAAGTGAAAACAGGACAAACTTTTTCATGGTACCTAAAGGGTCTAATTAGAAGGATAAATGTACGGCAAAGGCTCGCACGTCCATAAGGTGAATCGAAGCGGGAGGTGGTCCGATGCGCCGCCGCAATACCTCCCCGCGTAAAAGGTGGCTTGGATAGAGGGGGTGTGATCTTCGTAATGTCTGATTCCAAAGGGGATAGCATGCATTTCCCCGTGCCATTTGGAGGAGTTATGCCGCCACCCGCTGTCCAAAAAGCTCCAGCGAGACCCAAAGGCATAGGTCCCCCACCGC
>Ga0102900_1000541_pt1 | contig 11171 bp, 9 predicted proteins | sample Colrivmeta1555C3_FD_78449 | JGI IMG/M metagenome (GOLD analysis project Ga0102900, IMG submission 78449) | Estuarine microbial communities from the Columbia River estuary - metaG 1555C-3 | ecosystem: Environmental > Aquatic > Marine > Intertidal zone > Estuary | place: USA: Columbia River Estuary...
CCCCTGTTCAAGCGGGCGTGAATAACTTCTTTAAAAATGTTCGAGACGTAGTGACACTTGTAAACGAATTATTCCAATTTAAATTTAAGCAAGCTGCTAATACAACAGGTCGAGTTGCCATAAATACCACTGTGGGTGTGCTTGGTCTATTTGATGTGCATTCAAAAGCAGGTGGCGCTCGTACAATAGAAGATTTTGGTCAAACGCTTGGTTACTATGGTTTAGATAGTGGCGCGTATTTAGTGCTTCCTATTCTTGGCCCATCAAGCACTAGAGATGGTATTGGTTTTGCGACTGACGCATTCTTCTTTAATCCAATTGGTTATATCGAGGACGACACAACTCGATGGGTGACTATTGCTGCAGCTGTCATTGATAAACGTGCAGAGCTTATGGCTGATTTTGATATTCGAGACAAATCTTTCGATCCTTATGCTTACATGCGAGATAGTTATTTGCAAAACAGAGAAAATTTAGTTAAAGACGGTGTTGAAGATCCGAAAGGCGTTAGACCTTATAACGTTCCTTTTGGTAATTAATTAGCTTTTTATCAGCTAGACGCAATACTCATTTTTTCTAGTAAGATCGAACCTGTATGTTTCGATCCGTTTCTGTAAACATCATTTCCAATAGCTAAAATCTGTTTCAACATATCTTTCATATTGCCTGCAATCGTAATTTCCTCCACTGGATAAGCAATCACCCCGTCTTCAACCCAGAAGCCTGCAGCACCTCTAGAATAATCACCTGTCACCATATTTATGCCGTGACCAAGTAGCTCTGTTACAAACAGACCTTTATGCATTAATTTAATAAGGTCTTGTAGATTTTGATTGCCGGTCTTCACAATTAGATTATGCGCACCACCAGCATTACCTGTTGATTGCATGCCAAGCTTTCTGGCGGAGTATGAAGATAGAAGATATCCATTGATGGTACCTTGGTCAACTAACAGTCTCGAATTAGTCGCTACCCCTTCATCGTCAAACATAGAGCTTGCGTCTCCGCGTAAAAGGAAGGGGTCTTCTTCAATCGTTAATTGCTCACTTGCTACTTTTTCTCCAAGCGAGTTTAGAAGAAATGAGGATTGACGATATAAATTACCGCCTGAGATGGCTGAGATAAGAGATGAGATAAGTCCACTTGCTATCGGCGCTTCAAAAATAACTGGCGCATGGCACGTATGAATTTTTTTAGCGCCTAATCGAGAGACCGTTCGTGTGCCTGCTAATTTTCCTACCGATTCAACTGACTCTAAATCTTCAACATGCCTTGAAGACGAATACCAATAATCTCTTTGCATCATCGACTTTTCTTCTGCAATCACAGAGCAGCCAATCGAATGCCTAGATGTGGGATAGCCGCCCATAAAACCATGACTATTAGCATAAATAAAAATGCCCTCAGAAGATGAAACGCTAGCACCTTCAGAATTTGTAATTTTTTGACTTACACCAAGCGCTGAAGCCTCACATGTTTTTGCAAGGTCAATCATATGGTCTATAGAAATATCCCATGCATTATGCAAATCAAGATCTTGCATGTTTGTCGCCATAAGATTTTTATCAGCCAAGTCAAAAAAAGGATCTGGAGCTGTATAACGCGCAATATTAAAAGCAGCTTCAACAGTATCTTCAATACTTTGTATTGATAGATCAGATGAGCTAGAGCTACCTTTTCGCTGCCCATTATAAAGCGTGACAGAAAATCCTTTGTCCCTATTGATTTCAAGCGTTTCAAGGCTACCTAAACGTACAGAAACATTTTTACCTGTACCATAACTTACCTCAACTTCAGATGCAGTAGCGCCTATGCTCTTTGCATAATGCATTGTGTGTTCAGCAATTTTTTTTAAATGCTCTAAATCAAATTGATTTTTTTTCATGTCTCTATAGGTGGGAAAGTAAACCCTGTTATCATAACTTAGAAATAGTCACTCTATAAACTCACTTACATTCATATGGCAAAAGATAAAGATCTCGAAAATACTACCGTCAGCCGAACGCAGCTTAAACTTGAAGCTGAAAAACTTCAATCACTTGGATTGAAATTGTGTGAGTTATCAGTATCCAAATTAAAGGCGTTGACATTGCCACCCGATTTATTCGAAGCCATTCTAGCTATGCAAAAGATTACGAGTAACGGCGCCAAAAGGCGACAAAGTCAATATATCGGGAAGCTCATGAGAAAATTTGATGCAACTGAATTAAATACTATTATGACTTTTTGGGATCAGCAAGAAATTAAAGAAAAGCAACATTTTCATAATATAGAATTATGGCGAAAAAAATTAGTTGAAGAGCCTGGAAGTGTTAATGACTTCTTAATTAAGTTTCCAACTGAAGAAAAATTAATTTTATTAAATACAATCAAAGAAGCGGTTGAAGAAAAGAGTAAGGATAAAGCACCTAAATATAATCGAGAATTATTTAAGCTGATAAAAAAAATTATAGAGAAATAAAGTTATCTACGGTTAAGTTCAGTGACTACAACCTTTTCCTCATCGTCTCTTGAAAATTTAATTTTTACTTTGTTGCCTTGCTGTTTAAATACTGATTTAGAAAATTCTTCAGGCGATTCGGTATTCACATCATTTAATACAAGTATTACATCCCCTTTTTGAATGCCTGATTTAAAAGCAGGTGAATCTTTAATCACTGCTACAACTTTTAAGCCCACTTCTTCTTTCTTCTCTTTGGTTTCTGAATTTGTTTTAATTAACTTAATCACATGCAATCCTAAAATCGGCTGAGGGAGCTTTGCCCAATAGGTTGCATAGAAGTCAAATTTACTATTTTTATCTTGTAAGTCTGCTTCACTCACCTCAATCACACTGTTTTTTTCACCCGTACTGTTTTTTTTCATTTCAGCATGAAGCTGTCTTAAGCGCTCTGGTCTTGTCATTTCATTAATTTTTCGATCGTATACTAAAACCACATCTGCCTCGATTGATTGAGCATGCTTAAGAGCTTGATTAGGCTCTGTAAAAGCCCCTTGAAATGCTGAGGTGCCCATGAGGTCATAACCGTCTTCTAACATTCTAATTTTATCTTTTTCTTTATTCATGCCAGCATAAATTTTTGTATCCGGCTTTTTTTGCAAGGAATGAAACTTAGTTGTACTTTGAGTAAGATAATTTTCTTGGAATAGATTAGTTTCTTCAGCAAAAGCCAGCATACTGAATAAATTAAGGATGATAAAAATAAGTTTAAATTGCATAGAATTCCTTTAAAGCGATAATGTTATGATCGAAGTTTCACTAATTATGACCCATCATGAAAAATAAGTTCACTAAAATTGGACTCATTTCAATTAGCGACCGAGCCTCAAAAGGCGAATATGAGGATCAAGGCATTCCTCACCTAAAGGCTTGGCTTCAAAAAGCGCTCACCTCGCCCTTCGAAACGATAGAAAAAATTATCCCTGATGAAAGGCCACTGATTGAATCTTCGTTGATTCATTTTGTAGATGTCGAATTATGCGATCTTATTCTTACCACAGGCGGAACAGGGCCTGCATTAAGAGACGTAACGCCTGATGCTACCTTAGCCATTGCGGATCGAGAGATGCCTGGCTTTGGCGAGCAAATGCGTCAAATCAGCTTACATTTCGTCCCCACAGCTATTCTATCTAGGCAGGTTGCAGTTGTGCGTAAAAATACACTTATTATTAATTTGCCCGGCCAACCTAAATCTATTGCGCAAACACTTGAAGGATTAAAAAATGATCAAGGGGAAGTCATAGTGCATGGCATTTTTGCTGGGGTACCTTATTGTATTGATCTTTTAAATGGCTCTTTTATTGAAACACATCAAGATATTGTGACGGCTTTTAGACCTAAAACTAAATAATCATGTCCTCAGAATTCGAAATTATTGATCGGTACTTTAAGAAAAAAATGAAACAGACTGCCCTCGGTGTGGGAGATGATGCGGCAATTATTAATATTAAAAAAAATCGTGAAATCGTTATTTCTTCAGACATGCTTGTAGAAAATGTTCACTTTCTAAAAAATACCAACGCAGCGCGTTTAGGCTGGAAATCTCTTGCGGTGAATTTATCTGATATTGCAGCGATGGGTGCTATACCTAAATGGGCAACTTTATCGATATCGCTACCTAAAATAAATCATAACTGGCTGAAAGAATTCTCAAAGGGCTTTTTTAAATGTGCTGATCAATTTGGCATTGATCTTATTGGTGGCGATACCACAAAAGGTCCTTTGACTATTTCAATTACTATCATGGGCGAAATTAAAAAAAATAAAAGTCTATTGAGATCTGGCGCAAAAATAAATGACGATATATGGGTGACAGGTCAATTAGGCATGGCCTCCATGGGCTTGGCTAGCCTGCAAGGGACATTAAAACTCGCCCCTAGTTTGAAAGTAAAATGTATAAAAGCACTTGAAACACCCACACCTAAAGTTTTAATCGGCTCCCATTTATCTCGCTATGCGAATAGCTGTATTGATATTTCTGATGGTCTCATTCAAGACTTAAAACATGTCTTAAAAGCTTCCACAGCTGGAGCCACTCTTTTACTTAATGAAATACCGTGTGATCCATTTATTCATGCATCAAAAAAATATCAATTCGCATTAAATGGGGGCGATGATTATGAATTACTATTTACAGCTCCAAAAAAACATAGGCTCGCTATAGAAAAAATTGCAAAAAAAACGAAAACAGCTACCAGCATCATTGGTGTGATTACTAAGAATACATCCCTCAAGGTCATAGATCAAAAAGGCAAATCCATATTATTCAACCCAAAAGGCTTTGATCACTTTGCCTAATCTTAAATTTCTAATAAAGCATCCCTCGCATTTTTTAGCGCTAGGTTTTGGTGTGGGACTTTCAAAAAAAGCACCAGGCACTCTAGGCACCCTGGTTGGGATTCCAATTTATTTATTAATATCGTCCTATAGTTTTTCCATACAGATGATGATGGCTTTCTTATTTACAATTGTAGGTATCTTTATTTGCAATCAAACAGCGCATGCACTTAAAGTTAAAGACCCTAGCGCTATTGTTTGGGATGAAATTTCGGCTTTCTTTTTAATGTTAGTCATTGCTCACCCTCTTTTAAATCCCCTTAAAATTTTTGAGTTATTTGTACTCTTTAGAATTTTTGATATTTGGAAGCCCTTTCCAATCAGTTATCTAGATCAGCATGTAGGGGGTGGATTGGGTATTATGCTTGACGATTATGTTGCTGCATTTTTTGCACTACTTATTTATTTCTCAATGCAATGACCCAATCAATCATTCAAGATACATGCCTTCAGGTCAGCAATGCCCTCATTAAAAATCACTTGCGGATAGCACTTGCTGAGTCATGCACTGGCGGGTTAGTTTGCCAACATCTCACAAATATTCCTGGAAGCTCCGCCTGGTTCGACCGAGGATTCATTACATATAGCAATGAAGCAAAAATTGAATTACTTAAGGTCGATCCAACGACACTTTTAAAATATGGTGCGGTGAGTCATGAGGTTGCTTCCGAAATGGCCTTAGGCGCCCTTAAAGAGAGTCATGCTCAAATAGCTCTATCAATTACAGGCATTGCAGGTCCCGCAGGGGGGTCAACTGAAAAGCCTGTAGGTACAGTTTTCTTTGCTATTGCTCATCAAAATAAGATCATTTTTAATGCTTCAAAAGTCTTCCCTGGATCAAGGGAAAATATACGTGAATCTTCTTGTCTATTTGCACTAAATCAGGTCTTAGCGCTTACTTTAAACCCCCAAGTATGAAATAATTATTAGTGATAAAAACACTTTAATTAAAGGCAAATTTAGATGGATGACAATAAAAGTAAGGCACTCGCTGCCGCATTAGCGCAGATCGAAAAACAATTCGGAAAAGGCTCCGTCATGAGGATGGATGATTCCGATGTTATCCAGGACATTCAATCCGTTTCAACAGGTTCCTTAGGTCTTGATATTGCGCTTGGTATAGGTGGTCTTCCTAGAGGGCGTGTTGTTGAAATATATGGCCCAGAATCCTCAGGCAAGACATCTTTAACGCTATCAGTCATCGCTCAAATGCAAAAACTGGGTGGCGTCGCTGCTTTTATCGATGCTGAACATGCACTTGATCCTCAATATGCTGCCAAATTAGGTGTTGTAGTTCCAGACCTACTCATATCTCAACCTGATACAGGCGAACAAGCCCTTGAAATTGCAGACATGCTTGTACGAAGTGGTTCAGTAGATATTGTCGTCATAGACTCTGTAGCAGCTTTGACGCCACGTGCAGAAATTGAAGGTGAAATGGGTGACTCTCATATGGGCCTTCAAGCTCGTCTTATGTCACAAGCCTTAAGAAAATTAACAGGCAATATTAAAAAAACAAATACTCTTGTCATATTCATTAACCAAATTCGTATGAAGATTGGGGTCATGTTTGGCAATCCAGAAACAACCACGGGCGGCAATGCTTTGAAATTTTATGCGTCCGTAAGACTTGATATACGACGTATTGGTGCAATCAAAAAAGGTGATGAAGTCGTGGGTGCTGAAACAAGAGTTAAAGTGGTTAAAAATAAGGTGGCGCCTCCATTTAGACAAGCTGAATTTGACGTGCTTTATGGTGAAGGCATTTCAAGAGAAGGTGAAATCATTGAAATTGGTGCTCAATTAAATTTCGTTGAAAAAGCAGGGTCATGGTATAGCTATAATGGCGAGAAAATTGGCCAAGGCAAAGACAATGCCAGAGAATTTTTAAAAGAAAATCCTAAAATTGCTCAAGAAATTGAAGATAAGATTAGGGCAAACTCATCAACTCTAAGTGAAGCGATGACTGCACCTCAGGAAACAGACGAAACTGAGTAACACAAAAAATAATCCATTAGTTTTACTTAAAAAAAGAGCGTTATATTACCTAGCAAAAAGAGAGTACTCACATCTCGAATTGAAATTGAAATTAAGTGAGTACGCTCATACGCTCGAATTGAATGAAGATGCATTAGATCTTTTTATATCGTCTCTTGTGTCAGATGGATGGCTTTCTAATGAGCGGTATTGTGAACAATTTATTCATGCAAAAAAAAATAAATTCGGGCGATATAAGATCATTCGAGAACTTGAAGAAAAAGGAATAGAGCAGGCTCTTATAGAGGAGTACATAGGTCCTCTTAAAAACCAAGAATTATTATATGCAAAACAAGTATGGCAAAAGAAATTTAAACTCCCTCCCTCTTCTAAAGAAGAATGGTCAAAACAAGCGCGCTTTTTGCAAAGTCGCGGATTTGATGTTTCACTTATAAAAAAAATATTGAATGCCAAGGAAGAATAGCTAGCGTATGTCAACTGCATCGAATCATCCCATTATTTCTAGTGAAGAAATTAGAAATATTTTCTTAGATTTTTTCAAGAACAAACAACATCAGATTGTAGCTTCAAGCTCTTTAGTGCCTGGGGAAGATCCTACATTATTATTTACAAATGCTGGGATGAATCAATTTAAAGATGTGTTCTTAGGATTTGATAAACGTAACTATGCTAGAGCGACTTCAAGCCAAAAGTGTGTCAGAGCAGGCGGCAAACACAACGACTTAGAAAATGTAGGTTATACAGCAAGACATCATACTTTTTTTGAAATGCTCGGCAATTTCAGCTTCGGTGATTATTTTAAAAAAGATGCCATTCAATATGCTTGGGAACTTCTCACTGAAGTTTATAAAATACCCAAAGAAAAACTTCTCGTGACTGTCTATAGTGAAGATGATGAAGCATACGATATTTGGGCTAAATCAATCGGCATTCATCCGGATAAAATTATTCGTATTGGCGACAACAAGGGTGCCAAGTATGCATCAGATAATTTTTGGATGATGGGTGACACAGGCCCATGTGGTCCATGTACTGAAATTTTTTATGATCACGGAAGCCATATCCCTGGAGGCCCGCCTGGATCGAAAGATGAAGATGGTGATCGATTCATCGAAATTTGGAATATTGTTTTTATGCAATATAACCGCGATGAAAAAGGCGTCATGCATACATTACCAAAACCTTCTGTGGATACAGGTATGGGCTTGGAGAGAATATGCGCAGTCCTGCAAGGTGTGCATGCCAATTATGAAACAGATTTATTTGTCCCCCTCATTCAATCAGCTGCAAATATTACAAAAACATCAGACATCCATCACCCCTCACTCAAAGTATTGTCGGATCATATTCGTGCTTGTACATTCTTAATTTCAGATGGTGTGATTCCAGGTAACGAAGGCCGCGGTTATGTTTTAAGAAGAATTATTCGTAGAGCGATCAGACATGGCTATAAACTAGGATGTAGACAACCTTTCTTCCATAAGTTAGTGGATGATGTTGTGCGTATGTTAGGCAAAGCTTATCCTGACATTGAAAGAAATAAACAAAATATTGCTTTATCACTAAAGCAAGAAGAAGAACGATTCTTTGAAACCATTGAAAATGGTATGAATATATTAGAAGAGTCTATTCAAGCGCTTGTTAAAAAAAATCAAAAAACTTTTGACGGTCAGATTGCTTTTAAGCTTCACGACACTTTTGGATTTCCACTTGATCTGACCGCTGATATTTGTCGAGAGAAAAATATCTCCATCGATCAAAAAGGTTTTGATCAGGCGATGGAAGCTCAAAAATCTATGGCTCGGTCTTCTAATAAATTCAAAATGAAAATAGATGTCGATTATAACGGTGACGCTACACATTTTAGTGGATATGAGGCCATGGAATGCAAGGCAAAAGTCTTGGCTTTATTTAAAGACGATATCTCAAAGATGGAGCTTCTCAAAGGTGAGTCTGGCATTGTGATTCTTGACACCACCCCCTTCTATGCAGAATCAGGCGGCCAGGTAGGTGACAAAGGGTTGATTAAAACTTCTAATAGCTCTTTTAAAGTTGAAGACACCATAAAAATCAAAGCAAAAATTTATGCTCACTTTGGTGTAGTTGAAACGAATAGCTTAAAAGTATCTGATGAAGTCATGGCATCCGTTGAAAATGATTCCCGGAAAAATATTATGCGAAATCATTCAGCAACCCATTTATTACATAAAGGTCTTAAGAATACCTTAGGCTCTCATGTAGAACAAAAAGGCTCGCTCGTTGACGAATCGAAAACACGTTTTGACTTTTCACACCCCAAAGCTTTAACTTCAGATGAAATTAAATCTGTTGAAATGTTTGTTAACCAAGAAATACTAAACAATACAGATACGGAAGCTAAAACTATGCATTTAGATGACGCCAAAAAAAGTGGCGCCATGATGCTCTTTGGTGAGAAATATGCTGACGAGGTGAGAGTGCTTAGTATTGGATCAAGTAAAGAACTATGCGGCGGCACGCATGTAAAAAGAACTGGGGATATTGGTGCCTTCAAAATTATTTCTGAAACAGGTATCTCCTCCGGTATTCGACGCATTGAAGCGACAACGGGATTTAATGTCATTCATTATATGAATGAACATGTTTCAATCATTGATCGTTTAGCACATGACCTAAAAGTACCCTCCTCTGAACTTTTAAGCAAAATTGATCAAATCCAGGATCTCATGAAAGAACAGGAAAAAAATATTCAGCAACTGAAATCAAAAATTGCTTCTTCTGAAAGTGGTAACTTATCTAAAAAAGCGGTCTCCATAGGAGAGGTTAAAGTTGTGATGGAAAAATTAGGTGCTGCCGATGCACAAGCGTTAAGAGAGACCATTGATAAACTTAAAGCAGAACTCAAAAGTGCAGTTATAATTTTAAGTGGTGTAGATCAAGGTAAAGTCACCCTAGCGGTCGGTGTGACGCATGATCTTGTGAATAAAATAAAAGCAGGTGACATTGCAAATGAACTAGCCATAGCGATTGGCGGTAAAGGTGGCGGTAAACCTGATCTTGCAATGGCTGGAGGATCAAAACCAGAACTTCTTGATCAAGCTTTTAGTGATTGCTTAACTCAATTAAAGAAAATAATACTTAACTAAATATCTATGAGTTTAATTGTACAAAAATACGGCGGCACATCAGTTGGAACGCCAGAGAGAATTCGGGCTGTTGCAAGACGTGTAGCTCGATATAAATCACTCGGACACCAAATCGTTGTGGTGGTGTCTGCCATGTCTGGTGAAACTAATCGACTCATTGGCTTAGCTAGAGAGATTATGGCCGAGCCTGATCCACGTGAGTTGGATGTCATAGTATCTACAGGCGAACAGGTTACTATTGGTATGACAACACTTGCTTTAATTGAGCTTGGTATTAAAGCTAAAAGCTATACCGGTTCCCAAGTCAAAATTCTAACGGATGATGCTCACACTAAAGCTAGAATTTTAAAAATTGACCATCACAATATTCAAGAAGATTTAGATCAAGGTTATGTTGTGGTTGTTGCTGGATTCCAAGGTGTGGATGAACAAGACAATATTACGACCCTCGGACGTGGTGGCTCAGATACAACCGGTGTTGCCCTAGCTGCAGCGCTTAAAGCTGATGAATGCCAAATTTATACAGATGTGGATGGTATTTATACAACCGATCCTAGAGTGGTGCCTGAAGCTAAGAAATTAGATTCAATTACTTTTGAAGAGATGTTAGAAATGGCAAGTCTAGGATCAAAAGTACTTCAAATTAGAGCAGTCGAATTCGCAGGTAAATATAAGGTTAAATTAAGAGTGTTATCAAGCTTTGAAGAAGAAGGTGACGGCACTTTAATTACATTTGAGGAAAAAAATAAAATGGAAGATCCCATTATTTCAGGTATTGCTTTTAATCGCGATGAAGCCAAGGTAAGTATTCTTGGTGTGCCAGATAAGCCAGGTATTGCTTATCAAATATTAGGCCCCATTGCAGATGCCAATATCGATGTCGATATGATTATTCAAAATGTAGGCGCTGTTGGAACAACTGACTTTACATTTACTGTGAATAGAATTGATTTAAATAAAGCCTTAGGTATTCTTAATGAAAAAGTTAAGGGTCATGTGAACGCTAGAGAAGTAAATGGAAACGATAAAATTGCAAAAGTATCTATCGTGGGTGTTGGTATGCGCTCACACGTTGGTGTTGCAAGCCAAATGTTTAGAACATTATCCGAAGAAGGCATTAATATCGATATGATCTCAACAAGCGAAATTAAAATTTCAGTGCTTATTGATGAGAAATATCTAGAGCTTGCAGTCAGAGCCCTTCATAAAGC
>Ga0102900_1000576_pt1 | contig 10721 bp, 10 predicted proteins | sample Colrivmeta1555C3_FD_78449 | JGI IMG/M metagenome (GOLD analysis project Ga0102900, IMG submission 78449) | Estuarine microbial communities from the Columbia River estuary - metaG 1555C-3 | ecosystem: Environmental > Aquatic > Marine > Intertidal zone > Estuary | place: USA: Columbia River...
GCATGAAACATGCCGTTCAAAAAGTATTGGACAGTGGAAATAATCAAGTAGCCATTACCGACAGAGGTACCATGTTTGGCTACCAAGATATGGTGGTAGACTTTAGGGGAATACCCACCATGAAAGCCTACGCACCTGTTGTATTAGATGTAACCCACTCTTTACAACAACCCAATCAAACTTCCGGCGTGACTGGCGGCAGACCAGACATGATTGAAACCATCGCAAGGGCCGGAATTGCTACCGGAGCCGACGGCATATTTATTGAAACCCATTTTGACCCCTTTAACGCCAAAAGCGACGGAGCGAACATGCTTCATATAGACCACCTAGAAAGACTACTGACCAATTTAGTGGCTATCAGAAAAACCGTTAAGGGTCTTAAGTAGGCCTATTTCCCATTGACAAAAGACGCTAGATAGCTGTAGCGATCTGTGAGCTTTCCGTTTTTGGTCATTTGAGCCCTTGCTAAAACACCGTCTTTATCTCCATTAAAAAATGCAGGAATTACATGGGTTAAAAAAGCAGCGCCAAAACCCTCAGAGGCATCTCTTGGCAATTCACAAGGAAGGTTGTCTACTGCCATAACAGCTATGGCATTTGGGTGCATAAAATCTATTTCTTTACCTGTCTCTCTATCTATGCCATAAATTGGATCTGCAATGGTACTCGCCCTAAGGGTTGTTGGAATTGGGTGACCAATATCGCAGCTCACATCTGCTATTACAGACACTTTAAAATGAGGACCCTGAATGTCTTTGAGTTTAAAAAACGCCGGAGCCCCTTGACCGTAAAAATGTCCTGCAATAAAAACATCTGCTTCTTCGGTGTAGGGTAAAAAGTTCGAGACATAAGCTTCTGGATTGTCAAAAAAATTCTTTTTGTCGCCAACAAGTCCGTCACTTCGCTTGTTGTATTCTAAAACATCTATCTGCGTATAAACAGGGCCTGTAAAATGCCTTCCCATAAAATGATCCGGGCACACTTTCAATACCCCTGCAGCATCTAATAATTCAGCAGCACCACTGCCAACCCTTCCTACTCCTGTAAGTACTACTTTAATTGGAGGGAGTGTAACCGACTTAATAGCAGCTATAAGTGCCTCTAGATCCCTTAAATCACTGGCTTTAGGCAATTCAAACAATTCATGCTTTAAACCATAGGCTCTTAGTCCATTGTAAGCACCTACCAATCCGGCATACCTTCCAAAAGCAACGAGTCTTTGGCCTCTGGCCGACGTAATGACCTCATGGTCAAAAAGACTGATGTTTTTTTCCAGCACCGCCCTTAATAAATCCCTGTTATAAGCTTGCTTTTTAATCGTATGAGAAAAGAAAAAGTATTTTTTATTCGCAATAAGCGCCTCAATAGGAACTTCTTTAACCCCTAAAAGCACTTCACAGTCTTCCATTGAAGCGGAAACAAGCAGCCCTTTTTCTTGATATTCATGGTCTTTAAAAACCCTTATATCCGAGGGCTCTACAATTATTTGTGCATTAGAATACTCATCCTTAATGACTTGACAAAATTCAGGCGTAAGTACAACTCTTTTGTCCGGTGGATTTTTTCGCTCTTTGATAATACCAAAAGAAGTCATAGGCTTTATTTTATTCCTCTAATTTAAGAGGATTTCGCTGGCTTGGCAAACTTTTTACTAACTTTGCCGGTTCCTACGGGGCCGACCGGTTTTGACAGCGAGGCCAATTGGGATGTAAGCATGCCGAGCGCTGAATTACAGCTCGTAAATCTCATTTTTCACACTTTTAATAGGCGAGAATAACTACGCTCTAGCTGCTTAATCCGAATTATAGTAGGATTTAGCCACGTCCTTACAAGGTAGGGAGGCCAGATGTTCCTGAGAAGCCCTTGTTGTTGGCGTCTCAATCCGGAACACCATCAAAAGCAACATAGAGAGATTAAGGCTTCGGTAATCTCTTAAAAATAAAGAAGCTAAGGTTGTGTTGGGCGGTTTTCGGTCAGGCACCTCACGAAAATCAATCGAAAACTAAGCATGAAGAAAGCATTGTAATTGCTTGTTTGGACGAGGGTTCGACTCCCTCCGGCTCCACTTTAAAAGCCTATAAACTCAGTGTTTGTGGGCTTTTTTATTTTATAATGTACAGTATTTGTACGGTACAATAAATTTTAAAACTAAAACATTACTAAACCAAACTATTGGACATAGATTTAGGAAAATAGTTCTTTTACTTAAAAAAGAAATTGAAATTTTATATGATTTTATTCATATTTATTCTTCTCAAAAATCATACAGTGCTGCCAAGGAAGATTATCAATGTTTTCTTTTAATTTAAATCCAGCTGCATTCATTTCTAGAACAGATTGTTTTTCTGTCATTTTATGAATTTTTTTAATGGGGACATTTGAATCTTCACCTCGGTACTCTATTAAAAAAAGTAATCCATTAGGCTTTAAAGCATTTTTTATAGATTCAATCATTTCTAAAGGATAACTGAACTCATGATATACATCTACTAATAAAACTTTATCTAGCGAGTGCTTAGGCAAATGGATGCCTTTCTCAGATCCAAGAATTGTCTCAATATTCAAGATCCTATTTGACTTCTTTTTTAATTCAATTTCATGCAACATTTCAGATTGAATATCTACAGCATAAATTAAACCATTTTCAGCCAATGACGCCATCTTAAAGGCGTGATATCCAGAACCTGCACCTATATCTGCAATATGATCAACAGATTTAATCTTCATGTTTTTTATCAATGCAGAAACATCTTCTTCTTTTTCTCTTTCTGATCTCTCCAGCCAATCAATTCCTTGAAATCCCATTACATAGGCAATTTCTCTGCCCATATACCATTTCCCTATGCCATTAAAATCACCTGTTTTGTAGGTGTATTTGGCATCTTTTTCGTCTACTTGTGCTAATGATTTAGCGGAGATTAAAAAGCAACTAATAAAGAAGATAAGTGTAAATGTATTTTTCATATTGAACACCTTTGGTTGATTAAACATAACATATTCATATTATTTATTCTAAGGAGTTTATATAACCTAACTTCACAGAATGAACTTCACAAAATTTATAATTTTAGCATTTAATTCTTTATCAATTTTAGGCATAATAATATTAACTTTTATCTTTTTCATATAACAAGTGCATCACTTTCCTCTAATTCACAAACTTTTTTTCTTTTTTAAATTAAAATAACCGTATGAAAAAGCTATTCTTATTATTATTATTTTCTACTTTATTTCAAAGTTGTTCTGGTTACAAATCAATAGATTACAATAACATAGAAAACGAAAAAAAACAAAAGTTCAAGGTCTTAAAGCTAGATAAAGAAAATATTAAGGGGAAGTTAATTTCTAAAAATGAAAAATTAATTGTTTTAGAAACTAAAGTTGGACTACAAACAATTACTAAAGAAGAAATTTATGATGTTAAAGTTAAAAAATCCTCATTTTTAAAATCTTTAGGATTAATTATCGTAACACCTTACGGACTTATTTTCCTTTTCCTGGCTCTTGGTGGTGGAATGTAAGTCCATTAAAACTTCTTGACAGATCTAATGATTAGCATTTTAAAAAGGTTTTATCTTGCCAAAGTTCGGATTTTGAATATATATCTGAAGAGGCTTCTATTAAGGGGCTATCTTTTCACTTTGTGACAACCAAGAAAGAATCCACCATCTGTTCCCATCGTGATATAATTGAATACTACTTATGCCTTTTTCTAGAAATATTCCATCGGCTTTTTCTTTTATTCCAAAAGTGCTCCAAACGTTTGCGATGTTGCCAAATTGGTGAGTATCTCTTTCAGTTTCATACTCCCAAATTCCTGATTTAGTTTTTGCTGAATTTTCGTGAAGATCATACACATTCTATATATCATTATAGATTTTTTTGTCATAACTAGAAGAAAATAGTATCAAAGCATTTTTATAATGTAAAGATTTATCTCTTTTGAAGTTTATTAGTTCACCAGCAGGACCAGACATAATTTCATAATATGCTTTAATGATACCATCAATGGTTTCTACATCTGCTTTTAAAGGGTAATCCTTTTTATCTGGCTCTTGCGCATTAGTTAGTAAGCATGAAAAAAGAAACAAGGGTAGTAGTTTAATGAGTTTATTGTTCATGATAATTTTTTATAATAAAATTAAAGTGTGTAATGATAGGCTATTTGTTTATCTAAAAGCCTTAAATTATTTTTAATCGTTAAACATTAAGCTTAAAGTAACTGTCAATATCAATAACTTAACAATGAGTTTTTTTATTTTTGTTATTTTTAATACTATGGAAGTGCTATTCAATCCTTTATTTATTACCCTTGGAAGTTGTGGCGTAATTTTTATTGTCATGGGATATTTCATGAGCAAAAATCCACCAAAGGAGATCAATGGCCTTTATGGATACAGAACACCTAGATCCATGAAAAATCAAAAAATATGGGATTATTCCCAAGTGTACAGTGCCGAAGTAATGATGAAGTACGGAGGGTATTTTTTATTGCTTTGCCTCCCTGGGTACTTTATGGATATTGCACCGGAAATAGCTACTGGATTGGGACTTTTAATCTTATTAATAGGTGTCGCTTTAATGATCTTTCAAGTAGAAGGACAACTGAAAAAGTGGGAAAGCAAAAATAAGGTCTAAAAATAATTTATTTCTTTTGTCCAAAATAAAGCCCAATAAGACAAGTATTAATACAATACAGACAGCGGCAAATACCCCTATCATAACAATACCGTTACTCCAATCTACTAATGGTAATATAAGTGATCTCATTTCTTTGTGTTTTAAAGCACTAAGATATGGGATGGACTGAGATGGAAAAATGATAAATATCAGCCTTCTCATAGAGAAGGCTCATAAACTTTTACAGGGTAGAAGGACAGACGTAATCTGAAGTCTTAGCCCCAGACTCCTGAAGGCTCTTAAACCCTCCAGCTACGTCTATTAAATTGTGAATACCCCTGCTTTTTAAAATGGAAGAGGCTATCACAGAGCGGTACCCTCCTGCACAATGCACCAAGAAGTCGCCTTCTGAGGGGAAGGATGATAAGTGGTCATTTAATGCGTCTAAAGGAGCTGTTTCTGCTGACAATAAGTGTTCAGAAAGGTATTCTGGCGTATTTCTTACGTCAAATACATCTTGGTTGTTTTTCTCTACTCTTTCAATGGCTTCTGCTGCTGAGATGGAGTGAATTTGATCTACCTCCTTACCACTCGCTTTCCAAGCGTCAAAACCGCCTTCTAAATAACCAATGGCATGGTCAAAACCAACTCTGGAGAGTCTGGTAATGGCTTCTTCTTCTCTACCCTTTGGAGTTACAAGTAAAATGGGTTGCTTAACGTCTGCAATTAGGGCACCTACCCATGGGGCAAAAGAGCCATCTAATCCTATAAAAATGGATCTTGGCACAAATCCTTTTACAAAATCTGATTGGTGGCGCACATCTAAAACAATGGCTTCTGTTTCGTTTGCGGCTGCCTCGAAAGCCTCTGGAGATAGTGGTTTTATGCCACGCTCTAGTACTTTGTCAAAATCTTCATAGCCTTCCTTGTTCATTTTAACGTTTAAAGGAAAGTATTTTGGGGGTGGCATTAAGCCGTCAGTAACTTCTTTGATGAATTCTTCTTTAGTCATGTCGGCCCGAAGGGCATAGTTCATTTTCTTTTGGTTTCCTAGACTGTCTACTGTCTCCTTCATCATGTTTTTACCGCAAGCAGATCCCGCTCCATGTGCTGGATATACGGTAATACTATCTGCCAAAGGCATGATTTTAGTCCTAAGGCTGTCGAATAGTGTTCCAGCCAAATCTTCTTGGGTCATGTGGGCCGCTTTTTGTGCCAAATCTGGACGCCCTACATCTCCTAAAAAGAGGGTGTCTCCAGAAAAAATTGCATGGTCTTTCCCCTGGGCATCCCTTAGTAAAAAGGTGGTGCTCTCCATAGTGTGACCTGGTGTGTGCAAAGTCACAAAAGTAAGATCTCCTAATTTAAATTCCTGACCATCTTTAGCAATAAGTGCTTCAAAAGTAGGATTGGCCAGCGGTCCATAAACAATGGTGGCGCCAGTTTCTTTAGCCAAAGTTACGTGCCCACTCACAAAATCTGCATGAAAATGGGTCTCAAAAATATATTTAATCTTTGCATTATTGGCTTTGGCTTTTTCAATATAAGGCCCTACTTCTCTAAGGGGATCTATAATGGCTACTTCACCATTAGACTCTATATAATAAGCGCCTTGCGCCAAGCATCCGGTATAAATTTGTTCTATTTTCATGCCTTTTATGTTTTGTTATTGTCAAAAGTATTCAATAAAGTCAGTATGCTTTGTAACATCTGTTACCAAAGGTGTTTTATAAATCAATCACGGTAATGTCATTTCTGTACATGGAAATCTTACCTTCATTTTCTAACTTTTTCAAAAGTCTTGAAATCACTACCCTAGAGGTGTGCAAGTCATAAGCTATTTCCTGGTGGGTAGCATGAATATGATCATCTCCTGTGACTTTAGCTTTGTCTTGAAGGTGTTTTAAAAGACGATCGTCCATTCTAAGAAATGCCAAAGTATCTACCGTATGCAATAATTCCTTCATTCTCGCATGATAGCTGTCCAATACAAATTGCTGCCAGGTCTTATATTTAGCCATCCATTGCTCCATTTGAGCTACGGGAACCATAATAATCTCCGCATCTGTTTCCGCTACAGCTCTAATGTCACTCTTAGTTCCTCCCATACAACAAGAAAAACTCATGGCGCAGGTGTCTCCTTTCTCAATAAAATAGAGGAGCAGCTCATCTCCTTGATCGTCTTCTCTCATGATTTTAATGGCGCCTGAAAGCAATAAAGGCATGTGGCTAATAATCTCGCCTATTTCAATAAGCTGCTGTCCTGGGGCTACTTTCTTTAAACTCCCATATGCAAGAATTTCTTTCATTAATGGTGGCTCAAAAAGAAAACCGTAATGTTGTTCTAGTGCTTCTTTAAACATAAAATTATGGATGTAAAAGTCTGTAAATTAAGACAGCTGTTCTTTGTGTCAGTGCCTCTATAGTTTTTAAGTTCACCGTTTCCTGAGGGGTATGTGCGCCAGTTCCCATAGTGCCTAATCCGTCTAAACAGGCTACATAATTAGCCACGAATGAGGTGTCTGCTGCCCCTCTTTTTCCAGGATCATAAGCCAAAACGGCTCCTTGATTTAGGTCTAAGCTTACTTGGTTTAACTGGGCTAAAAGCGCAATATTCTGCGGTGTGGGTGGCATGGCCGGATAACTGTCAGTGAAAGATATTTCCGCAGTAGTTTGTGGGAGGTTTCTAGTAATCACTTCCCTCATTTTATTTCTAGCGTTGTCTTTTTGAGCTTCGGTAATAAACCTCAACCCTCCTTGAACAGTAGCCGTCTGTGCCACTACATTACTTTTTCCAAAAGCGGTAGCGTTTCCTGTAAGTGGGTCAATACTGGTAAAGGTTCCCCCTACCATCATTCCTGGGTTAAAAGTCAGTAAGTCTGGGCCTTTAACCTGTTGGTAAAAATCATTTAAAATTCTGCCCATTTCAAAAATGGCACCAGCTCCAGTGCGTTCACTGAAAACACCCGAGGAATGGGCTCTTTTTCCAGTGGTGATAACTTTCCATCCAGAAGCACCTCTTCTAGCCACTGTGGCGTAATTAAATCCTGTAGATGTTTCAAAACCTAGGGCAATATCTGATTTTTTAGCTGCGTCAATGAGATCCTTTCTACTGATAGAAAGCGGCTTCCCTGAACTCTCCTCATCTCCGGTAAAGGCTACAATTACCTGAGTATTTTTAAGTAATCCTTGCTCATTCAGGGCTTTCAAAGCATAGAGAATAATAACGTTTCCCCCTTTCATGTCATTCCCCCCTGGCGCAAAGGCAATACTATCATTGATTCTCTCAAAGTTTTGAAAAGGACTGTTTTCTTCAAATACGGTGTCTAGATGACCAATGAGAAGTAACTTTTTCCCCTTTGGCTTTTTAACTGCAGGTGTTTCTGCAAATAAATGCCCTGCCCTATTTAAGGAGTCAGGCATAGAAATCCACCTAGGTTCCATTCCAATAGATTCAAAAGCACTACTAAAAACAGACCCTACCTCTTTTACCCCTTTGAGATTTAATGTGCCACTATTGATATTAACGACCTTTTCTAAAAATAAAATAGCCTCTGAATTGTTTGCAGATACCGAAGCGATAAGCTGCTCCTCTATTTTGTTTTGTATTTGGGCGTTTAGGGAGTGAAAAATAAAACTTACAAGTAGCAGTGAGACTAAGAATGGTTTACTCATGGTGGTTCATTTGTTATTTAGAGGTTCAATTTACTAAAATTAGTACAAAGCTTTTAAAGTGTTTAGTCAAATTTTAATGCTTTAACCACAGAAACCTTAGACACAATGACAGAAGGAAGTAATAGCATTAAGGAACAAAGTAAGAGTACCAGCGCATTTAAACCCAAAACAATAGATACATCCATAAATACTGGAATTTCTCTAATGTAATATTCTTTAGGGTTCGGAAACTGAAGCCACTTAAAGCGGTCTTGCAGATAAATAATTGCTAAGCCTATAGTATTACCAACCAACAACCCAAAGCCAATTAAATAAATGGCCTGATACAGAAATACTTTTCTTACCGTCCAATCTGCAGCTCCCAAAGCCTTGAGAATACCAATCATAGGAGTGCGCTCAAGAATGAGGACTAAAAGTGCCGTAACTATATTAATTCCTCCAACCAATATCATTATCCCAATGATGAGAATCATGTTAAAATCGAAAAGAGAAATCCATTCAAAAATATTGTAATAGCGTTCTTTTACCGAGCGCACATCTAAATCTGATTGGGTGGCTGCATAGACTTCTGCTGTTTTTTGGTCTATTTTATCAAAATCCGATACAAATACTTCAAAAGCACTTATTTGGTCTGCTTCCCAGCCTGAAATTCTTTGTAAATGCCTCAAATCTACAAAAATGTAACTGCTGTCAAAAGCCTCAAAACCAGAGTCGTAAATCCCCGCTATTTTAAAAATTCGCTGACTTGGGACACTGCTTTTTTGATCGTTTTTTATAAAGAAAGTTCTAAAAGTGTCTCCTGTCTTAAGGGCTAACTTTTGGGCTACTAAATCAGAAATAAGCACTTCATTATTTAGTACGTCTCCGTAATTTGGCAAACGACCACTGATTAAAAAATCTTTAAAAGCAGTCCAATTGTAGTCCGTAGAAACCCCTTTAGCGACAATACCTTCAAAAGTCTCTTCTGTCCTAATAATACCGGGGGTCGTAATGATTCCTTGAATATGGGTAATTCCAGTAACAGACTTAAATTCAGGATAAAAGGATTGCTTTTTTGAAATAGGCGATCCTGAAATATGGGCAGTATTGGTTTCGTAGCTAATTATTTGTAGGTCTCCATTAAAAGCAGCTACTTTTTCCCTAATTTTATAATTCAATCCAAGTCCAGTGGCTACAGATATAAGCATCATCACCATACCAATTGCAATAGCCGCAATAGCAATTTTGATAATAGGAGCAGAAATATGGCTTTTACCATGACCTCCCAAAACAAGCCTCTTGGCTATAAACAGCGATATATTCAAATGAATAAGACTTTTAATACACCCAAAAATACCACTTTATTTATACTTCTATTCGTCCTTTCAGTACCTTTTATACAATGCAGCAGCCAATCGCAATTACCTTTAATAGTTGGCGCCAACAGGACAGAGACTTATTTGCCCTATCTCAAAGGAAAAAATATAGCTGTTGTGGCTAATCCCACCTCTGTGATATTCAAAAACAGTGGGCATTCACAAGGCCACACTCATATAGTGGACTCTTTATTGACATTAGGGGTGAATATAGTCAAGGTATTCTCTCCAGAACATGGCTTTAGAGGAAATATAGATGCTGGAGAAAAGGTGGCAGATGGTTTAGATGCCACTACAGGTATACCCATAATATCTCTTTATGGCAATCAAAGAAAGCCAAGTCCTGAAAGCCTCCAAAATATAGACCTAGTCTTGTTTGACATTCAAGATGTTGGGGTTAGATTTTACACCTATATTGCGACCCTTCAACTCGTTATGCAGGCCTGTGGTGACGCAGGCATTCCCCTCTTTGTACTAGACAGGCCCAATCCAAATGGACATTATGTAGACGGACCAACGATGGAAAAAGCCCACCAGAGTTTTCTGGGAATGACCCCTATACCGCTCGTTTATGGAATGACCATTGGGGAATATTCTAGTATGGTCAACACAGAAGAAGGATGGCTCGGAACAGACAAACATCCAGCACTTTCGGTAGTGGGTCTAAAAAATTACAATAGAGACGTCTCCTACTCACTCCCTATTAGGCCTTCCCCAAATTTACCCAACGACCAGTCCATTGCACTCTACACGAGTTTAGGATTATTCGAAGGAACCACCATCAATGCAGGAAGGGGAACAGAAGCACAATTCACCCGCTACGGCGCACCAGAACTTTCTAATAAAATGTCTTTTAGCTATACCCCTGAACTCAATTTTGGGGCAAAATACCCAAAACACAGTGGCGAAATTTGCTTTGGAGAAGACTTAGCTGAGATAAATCCTCCTAATTCAGTAGATCTCAATTGGCTGGTGAAAGCATACGCGAATAGCAGTAAGAAATCACAGTTTTTCCTCACTTCAGGATTCACCAAACACGCTGGAAATGATAGACTTCAAAAACAAATA
>Ga0102900_1000653_pt1 | contig 9946 bp, 8 predicted proteins | sample Colrivmeta1555C3_FD_78449 | JGI IMG/M metagenome (GOLD analysis project Ga0102900, IMG submission 78449) | Estuarine microbial communities from the Columbia River estuary - metaG 1555C-3 | ecosystem: Environmental > Aquatic > Marine > Intertidal zone > Estuary | place: USA: Columbia River Estuary...
AAATCTTACGTTTCTATAGCTTCCTGGGACCTTCTCAGGGATCTCAATGTTGAAGCGATAGTTGAGGAAAATCTCATGACTTCCTCCGCTGTAACCGCTCAGCGCGGATGTGGTAATGTCATAAGAATAGGCGAGTCGTAATGACGGAAGTATCTGATATCCAGCCATTAAACTGAGTGCGTCTTGATTCCGGTATCCCAGTCCTCCATAGATTTTGTCTTGCAAAAGAGCATTGACATTCAGGTCCATGGAGATATTCGAATTGAGGTCAGATTTTATTAAAAAACTTGGGGTTAATACCAATTGATAGTCTGGCAGGGACAAATGATAGCCTCCAGTGAGGTAATAGTGCAGCTTGCTCTTGTAGCGGGCGGAGCCCCCAAAATTGGCTTCACTCTGTAGTAAACGACTTGTGGAAAGCCCGGCATACCAAAGATCAGTCGTGTAGTAGGCGCCAAAGTTCAATTCGGGCGTCATGGCGGACGTGTTGGGACGCAAAATCGTGGGGTCGTTGGATCCTGCCGTTCCATCGGGATAAATCCACTGGGCGGTTTTGACGTTTTTGTTTCGGAAATCGACCGACAAGCCCAAACCAAGTGTTCCGGGGCCGAGGTCTAGCTGGTATGCGTAACCCAGGGCAGCAGAAATATCTTGGAAGAAGCCGATTTGGTCGTTCACAATGTTGACTAGGAGACCTCCGTGTAAGATGCTCAAAGGGATGTCGGCATTGATGTTCTGGGTGGTCGGGGCATTGTCAAAGCCCACCCACTGAGATCGGTGGCCAACATTCAAGCAAATGGCGTCATTGCTCCCGGCCACGCCAGGGTTGAAGCCAATCGTATTGTGGTAGTACTGCGTGAACTGAACGTCCTGCTGTGCCAAGGCCACACCGGAAAATCCAGCAAGAAGGGCGGTTGAAAGGATTATGCGTACAGTCATGCAGGGCAGTTTGAGGCCTAAAAATAGAAATAATCCGCCACCCTTCGGCGAAAGAAGAAAAAAACTGGTCAGTAATTTAAACCGTGTTACAGGGCTTTATGGACGGCCTTCCACCAGCGATCGGGGATTTCCCCTTGCTGTGCCAATTCATAATCCTTTAAGGAGCAAGGCATTAAATGCTGGCGGGCATCCTGACCTGGGTGGGCGGGAACCTCCATCCACCACCGCCCACTGAAGGGAGATTTGTAGAAAATCAATTCTTGGCTTTGGGACTCCAAGAGCACGGTAAAGCGGGTGTAATCGGCTTTGGGACGAAGGGGGTAGTCTCCTTTGCGCCATTGCACGCCTTCCAAAAAGTACCAGAAAGCTTGGGCGATCAGTTGGGCATTTTGGCCGGTTGGATCCAACTGGGGATTGTAATCGAAATAGCCCACGGAGGTCAGCTTATCCGACATGCCCGCATACCGCATGGCCGCGCAGAGTTCCTCTGCTGTGAGTCCATTGGGGGAGGGGTTCGACTGGCCCGGAGCATCGGCCATGCGCACAACGTGATTGTTGAAAATCATGAGGTCGGCGTCGCGCACCAGTGGTTCAATTTCTTGGATTTGGCCTCGGACTTCTCCCAATCGATGGGCGTGGAAATGCATTTTCTCAAAGAGGTCCAAAACCTCCGGAGCCACGTAATAGGCTTGGTGCCCAATGTGGGCGAGATTGTACAGCGAATAGGGCTTGGCGGTGAGCATATGGCTCAGCACGTTTTGATCGGAAAGGGGATCGCTGTCTTGGCCAAGGGCAATCCGGCTGTGGGCCACCCCCACGTTGACGAGTTGCTCCAAGTGGCTGTATGCCCGGTAAAGGGAGAGGCTAAGGTCCGAGCTGCCTCCCAAAACAAAGGGAATGCAATTGCAGCGAAGGATTTCCACACAGAGTTCTTCCAAGGCTGCCATGCTGTCTACAGTGTCGCGCCCCGGGAGAATGTCCCCGAGATCGGCCACGCTAAAATCCCAGGAGCCAGGGAAGAGCGCATAGAGTTCTTTGCGCACTGCACGAGAGGCGTCGCGGGTCCCCCGTTGGTCGGTGCTGGCACGGTCTTCGGGGATTCCCAAAAAGGCGATGCGCACCGTTCGGAGGTCGGGTAGGCCCGCTTCTTCCGTGTGAATAACGAGGGTGCGGCCCAGCGTTCCGGGTTTGGCATCTTCAAGCCATTCCTGGGGTATCGGTTGGAGGGCGTTTTCCCACATGGCTTACTTCTTTTTTCCCTTGCTAGCTGAGGGTTTGCGGCCAGCTGGCTTACGTCCGCGGCCCGATGGCTTCCGGTCGCCGGCAGCCGCGATGAGCTCCAGAGCCAATTCAGCAGTCAACGTGGAGACCTCCGTCGTCTTGGGGATCGGGTAGTTCGCGCCGTTGTATTTCATGTAGGGCCCGTATCGTCCTTGTGTCACCACAATCTGACCTTCTGGTCCGTCAAAGCTAGCCAACTGGGCGGCGGCGGTGGCTTCCGCTTTGGCTCGGATGAGGGCGATAGCTTCGGCTTCGGTGATGGTGTACGGGCTCAGTTCCTCGGGGAGGCTAACAAAGGTTTTCCCAACTTGGACATAGGGCCCAAAGCGGCCAACACTCGTCTTCAAAGGTTGGCCTTCGTAGGAGCCCAAAGTTCGGGGCAAACTCAAGAGGGGGAGGGCTTCTTCGAGCGTGATGGTTTCCACCGACATTCCCTCAGGAATGCCCGCAAAACGTGGTTTCTCTTCGTCCGTGGTTTCACCCACTTGCACGACGGCCCCAAAGCGGGCGATGCGGGCGTAGACGGGTTTGCCCGTTTTCGGTTCTGTGCCGAGGAGGCGTTGACCGCTGGCCCGGTCCGCATCCGCCGACTTGGCGATTAGTCCATTGAATCCTTGGTAAAAGTCGGCCAAGACTTCCGTCCAGGAGACTTTGCCATCGGCGACTAGGTCGAAATCATTCTCCATTTTGGCCGTGAACTGGTAGTCCATGACGGTGGTGAAGTGCTCATTCAAAAAGTCCGTGACGATGTTGCCCATGTCGGTAGGGACCATGCGGCCCTTGTCCGATCCCGTCTTTTCGGTCTTGTCCTCCCAGGTCCATGCGCCCTGTTGAAACGTACCGACGGCATAGGCCCGCTCGACGCCTTCATTGACGCCTTTTTGGACATACCCCCGCTTTTGAACGGTGGTAATCGTCGGGGCATAGGTGGAAGGTCGGCCAATGCCCAGTTCTTCCAATGCCTTGACCAACGTGGCTTCGGTGAATCGGCCGGGAGGGCGGGTAAAACGCTGTTGCGCTGTGGCGCGGAGTAGCTGAATGGCGTCCCCTTCTACCAAGGTTGGCAACAGGCCCGCATCCTCTTCTTCCTCGTCTACGCCTTCTCGGTACACCTTGAGGAAGCCATCAAACGCAATCATTTCGCCTTTCGCGACAAAGCGCAGACCGGCGGTGTTGTCGATTTGGGCTGTCGTGCGCTCTAGTTTGGCATCGGCCATTTGGGAGGCCATGGTACGCTTCCAGATCAGCTCATACAATTTCTTTTGGCCTGGATCGAGTCCGGCCGTGGTTACGTTCAGATTGGTCGGACGGATGGCCTCGTGCGCCTCTTGAGCGCCTTTGGCTTTCGTGCTGTAGCGGCGAATCTGCACATATTGGCTTCCGTATTGGGCCGTAATGCTGTCTTGGGCCGCCGCTAAGGCATCTTCACTCAGGTTGACCGAATCGGTACGCATGTAGGTAATGAGACCGTTTTCATACAATCCTTGAGCGAGGGACATGGTGCGGTTGACCGAATAGCCCAACTTCCGAGAGGCCTCCTGCTGGAGGGTGGAGGTGGTGAATGGTGCAGCGGGACGGCGGCTGGCGGCTTTTTTCTCCAGACTGGCCACGTGAAAGGGGCCGTTTCCGAGGCTCGCTAGCGTCTGCTCGACGTCATTTCGCGCAGCAATCCCTTGAGGCATTTCGGCACTGAAGGCGGCTCCGGCGGGGTTGGCAAATTGGCCATGAATGCGGAAATCGCTTTGGGATTCAAAGGCTTGGATTTCGCGCTCGCGCTCCACAATGAGGCGCACGGCAACCGACTGTACTCGGCCGGCGCTCAGTCCCCGCTTGACTTTCTTCCACAAAACGGGCGAAAGCTCGAAGCCGACGATGCGGTCGAGCACCCGGCGCGCTTGCTGGGCATTGACCAAGTCCATGTCGATTCGGCGGGGTTGGTCGATGGCTTTGAGGATGGCTGTCTTCGTGATTTCGTGAAACACGATGCGGTTGGTTTTCAGCGCATCGAGTTCCAGTGCTTCGGCTAGATGCCATGCAATGGCTTCTCCTTCGCGGTCCTCATCGGATGCGAGCCATACGGTTTCGGATTCCTTCGCGAGCTTCTTGAGTTTCTTGACCACCTCTTTCTTGTCGTCGCTCACGGCATACCGGGGAGCGAAGTCTTTTTCGAGGTCGACGCCCAGGTCGCGGTTGGGCAAATCGCGGATATGGCCAAAGCTGGATTCTACTTTAAAGTCCGGCCCTAAAAACTTTTCAATAGTCTTGGCTTTTGCGGGGGACTCGACGATGACCAGATTTTTTGCCATGAGGTTTGGTTTAGAGCGCACAAAGTAAAGGCCACATTTTTATACAATCGGCAGAAATCGTTTACTGACATTTTGTCATAAACTTCGGACGTAGTCCGTAATTTTGCCTTCATGGAAAAGAACGGCGCAGAGCGCGAATTGTTGGAGGAAGCGCGTCAAGGCGAAGCCTTGGTGCTAGAAGGAACGGGCACAGGCAAGAAATTGTACATGGAATCCTATGGATGCCAGATGAATTTTTCGGACAGTGAAATCGTCGCTTCCATTCTCCAAAAGGAGGGCTATGAGACCACGACATCCATCGAAGAGGCGGATTTGGTCCTGCTCAATACTTGCTCTATCCGTGAAAAAGCGGAGCAAACAGTTCGGACGCGTTTGGACCAATTCAATACGCTGAAAAAAGAAAAGCCTGAGCTGCGCATTGGGGTGCTCGGCTGCATGGCGGAGCGCGTAAAGGAAAAATTTTTCCAAGAAGAAAAGTTGGTGGATTTGGTGGTCGGTCCCGATGCCTACAGGGACTTGCCCAACCTCCTTGATGAGATGGATGGCGGCCGCAAAGCGGTGAATGTTCTCCTCTCCAAAGAAGAAACCTACCACGATATTGAACCCGTTCGACTCGGCGGTAACGGCGTGACGGCGTTTGTCTCCATCACCCGGGGCTGCGACAACATGTGCACATTCTGTGTGGTGCCTTTCACCCGGGGCCGAGAGCGCAGCCGCAATCCGCAGACCATCATCGAAGAATGCACACAGCTTTGGGAGCAGGGCTACAAGGAAGTCACCTTACTCGGCCAAAATGTGGACAGCTACCTCTGGTATGGAGGTGGGTTGAAAAAAGATTTTGAGAAGGCCAGCGCCATGGCGCAGTCTACGGCCGTGCATTTTGCCGACTTGCTGCATTTGGTCGCCAAAGCGGTGCCAAACATGCGCATCCGATTCTCAACATCCAACCCCCAGGACATGAAGGATGACGTGCTGCATGCGATTGCTGCGCACGAGAATATTTGCAAGTACATCCACCTCCCGGTGCAGAGTGGGAGCTCACGCATTCTCAAGGCCATGAACCGCGGACACAACCGCGAGGAGTACATCGCCTTGATTGACCGCATTCAGCGAATCATCCCCGGCTGTTCGGTTTCCCACGACATGATTGCGGGATTTCCAACCGAGACCGAGGAAGACCATGCCGAAACGCTCAGCTTGATGGATTATGTCAAGTATGATTTCGGTTACATGTTCTTCTATTCAGAACGCCCCAACACCTACGCGGCGCGGAAAATGGACGACGACATTCCCTTGGCGGTGAAGAAGCGCCGCTTGGCCGAAATTATTGCCAAGCAGCAAGAGCACAGTGCTGTGCGGCTCGCCGCCTATGTGGGTCAGACTTTGGAAGTTCTCGTTGAAGGGCGCTCCAAGCGCTCGGATGCGGACCTCTATGGACGCAGCACGTACAATACGGTGGTGGTGTTCCCGCGTGAAGATTACCAGCCCGGCGACCTTGTTCGCGTCAAAATTGATCGTTCCACCCCGGCCACCTTGATTGGACAGGCTGTAGACCTTGTGCGATGAAACAGGTATTCTTGACATTCTGCCTCCTGTGCGGATGGGCTTCCGCGGCCCAAACCCGTTTGCCGGATGGCACCTGGGAAGACCGGGGTTTGGCCTTCTTGCTTTTGGATGAAAGCGTTCGCAATGATGGCGCATTGTCGCTTTGTATTGCCAAGGAAGATCAGTGCATTCAGAATTTGACTGTGGGCTTTACGGTCCGGGTTTTTGACCGGGCGGGCAAGGAAATTTGGAATTCGGTCTGGACGGGCCGAACGATGGACATCCAGTTTTCTAAACCCTTGCCCCAGGCGACGCGTTTAGAGATTGAAGCGAGCGGAAATTTTGTCGTCAATCGGACGACCGCAAACCGCATTTCGACCCGGGAGCCTTTGACGCTTTCGGTTTCGTTGAATGAAACGACCAAGCCATGAGTAGCATACAAGAAGTCAAGCAGCGTTTTGGCATTATTGGAAGCAATGCCGCGCTAGATCGAGCGATTTTTAAGGCCATCCAAGTGGCTCCCACCGATATTTCGGTACTCGTCACGGGGGAAAGCGGCGTGGGCAAGGAAGCGATTCCCAAGATCATCCACCACCTTTCGCACCGGAAGCACGCCCCCCTTGTCGCCGTCAACTGCGGCGCCATCCCGGAGGGCACCATCGACAGCGAGCTTTTTGGCCACGAAAAAGGGGCCTTTACCGGCGCAGCAGGGGCTCGAAAAGGATATTTCGAAGAGGCCGATAACGGCACGATCTTCATGGATGAGGTCGGCGAGCTACCGCTGGGGACACAGGTGCGCCTCCTCCGCGTGTTGGAAAGCGGAGAATTCATCCGCGTCGGCTCCTCCAAGGCCCAAAAAGTCAATGTGCGCGTCGTCGGCGCCACGAATGCGGACATGCTTGGCAGCGTGGAAAAAAATGATTTTCGCGAAGACCTGTATTACCGACTGAACACGGTCGAAATTCACCTACCTCCTCTCAGGGAGCGCAAGGGCGACATCCATTTGCTATTTCGGAAGTTTGCTCAGGACTTCTCCCAGAAATACCGGGTGCCTGCTGTACGATTGAATGAGGAAGCGGTTCGCGTCCTTGAATCCTACCGATGGCCGGGCAACATTCGCCAACTTCGAAACTTGGTCGAGCAGCTCAGTGTCGTGGAAAGCGACCGGGAATTGGGGGCGGAGGTTTTGCGAAGCTACATCCCGGAAATTGACCGAAGCAACCTTCCCGCGCGAAGCGAAAAGGCGGTTTCATCTGCGGAATTCAACACGGAGCGCGAGATTCTGTACAAGGTTTTGTTTGACATGCGTGCGGACATTTCCAACTTGAAGCAAGCGGTTCAGTCCCTTGCTTCTGGGCACATGCCGGAGATGAACACCACCCAGGCTCCCTCTCCGCAGACCGGATTGGCCCGGTATGATACCTATAGTCCTCCGGCGCCAAGCGCTCCACGTGAGGAATCGTACATGCCCGAAATCATGTCTGAGGAGGAGACCCTGGACGTCGAATCGGCCGAAGAGGGAGCTGATCGCCTGTCCCTCCAAGACCTCGAAATCGACATGATCCGCAAAGCCATTGAGCGCCATCGGGGACGTCGCAAAGAAGCGGCCGAGGAGTTGGGCATTTCGGAGCGCACGTTGTACCGAAAAATCAAACAATTCAACCTCGGATGAGGGCCTGGTGGGCTGCGGCGTGTGCCGCGAGTGTCCTTTGGGCCTGCTCGGGAGGATATTCCTTTACCGGGGGAGACGTCGGGGCCGCCAAAACGTTGAGCATTCAGCGTTTTGACAACAATGCGCCTCTCGTGAATCCCAAGTTGTCGCAGCAGTTTACGGAGACGCTTCAGCAGGTTATGGTGCGCCAAACCCCCCTTTCCCTGGTCCGAAATGATGGAGATCTCGATTTTAGCGGAGCCATCACCAGCTATGAGGTGCGCTCAGAAGCGCCGGGAGCCAACGATCAAGTGGCACAAAGCCGATTGAGTGTGACCGTTCGAGTCACCTACGTCAACCATCTAGACGACAGCAAGAACTTTGAGCAATCCTTTTCGGTGTACCGAAATTTCCCTGCGACCTCCGACTTGACGTCTGTAGAAGATGCTTTGGTGGACGAAATTGTCCAAGAATTGGCCGAGAAGATTTTTAACCGTTCCTTGGTCAACTGGTAATGGGTTTACAGGCATCAGACATTCAGCATTTTCTTCAAGAGGGGGCGACCTTGCCTGCTTCGTCGGTGCTGGCCGATGCGGTTGAAACCTATCCCTATGCCCCCTTGCTGCATTTTCTGTACTTGCGCAGCTTGCAGGAGGAGGACAGTTACAAATTTCCCGCGCAACTGCACCGGACGGCGGTATCCACCATGCACCGCCAAGCTTTGCTGGATTGGGCGGAAGCCCCCTTGATTCCCGTAGAAGTGCAGGCTGCTGCTTGGCAGAAGAAACAACCTGCGGAATCCACACCGACGATGGACCAACCTCCTTCCGCAGCGCCCATCTTGCCGGACCTGTCGTCCGAGGGTGAAGTGCCTTCGCTGGAATCCGTGGGGGTGGCTCCAGAGGTTCCCGCAGTCCCCGAGGCGCCCGCAGTCCCCGAGGCGCCGGCAGTCCCTACTTCGACTCCCGATCGGCCCAGAGAGTCGACTACTCCTTCGCCAAGCGTGCCAGTCCCTGCCCCTTCGGCACCATCGTCCAAGCCTGCGACCACCACCAAGCTTGCGGACATCAATTTGGATGCATTGCCCCCCGCGGTGCGTGCGCAGGTGCTTCGAAGTCGCGCCATTCAAGCACAATGGGGAAAAGTTTCGGCCCAGGAATCGGCTCCTGAGCCGAAAAAATTTCCCGCGCCCGAGCCCCCCGTCTCCATACCCGTGGAGCCTGAGCCAGCGCCGACCCCAGAGGCGGCCACCCCGCCTGCCCCAAAGGGGACTTTGCCCACTCCAGTTGTAGCCAAATCCGCGCCCATTTCGGACGCAGGGGAGCGCGACGTGCCGGTCCAAAAAACGGCACCAAAACCGACGTCGAAAAAGACGCAGGCGCCCTTAAGAGAAGTCCGACCCCAACCGACCCCGGCTCCTACTGCGGTTCAATCGCCTACGGATGCCTCTTTATCCCCCTTTGCAAACTTTTTGCTCACGTTGAAACACGAAGTGCCCACGGAGCGCATGGTGGAGGTGCCGGTGAGCCAACGAGACCCCGAAATGGAACGGGCGATTTTGGAGCAGTTTCTTCAGGTAAATCCCAAAATAAAGCCCGTACGGAATGCTCCCATGGGTGAAAATTTGGCCCTGCGAACCCCCAATGTCAGCGGGCTTGTCACCGAGACCTTGGCCAACCATTATTACGACCAGGGAATGCACGAAAAGGCCATTCAAGCCTACGAGATTTTGAAATTGAAAGTTCCCGAGAAAAGTGCCATCTTTGCGGCCCGTATTTCCGAAATGCGTAAAATTCAATCTTCTACGAAATGACGTATCTATTCATGTCGCTGATTGCCATCGTCAGCATCTTGTTGATTCTTGTAGTCTTGGTTCAAAACCCCAAAGGAGGCGGTTTGAGCGGCGCATTTGGTGGTTCTTCGGCGTCCATGATGGGCGGCGTCAAGCGCACCAATGACTTTTTGGAGAAAGCGACGTGGACGCTCGCCATTGCCCTCTTGGTATTGGTGGTCGCCGTCAACGTCATCAACCCCAGCCAAAGCGCTGAGGCCCTGCCCGATTCTCAAGTGAACAGCGAGATTGACAATGCGGCGCCGACCTTCCAGGCTCCCATCCAGCAATCCGCTCCTGCGACAGATTTGCCGGAAGCCGCCGAGTAAACGGAAAATTTGTCATCTACTTTGTGCCACCTTGTCATCAGGGTGGCATTTTTTTTGGCCTTTC
>Ga0102900_1000681_pt1 | contig 9761 bp, 7 predicted proteins | sample Colrivmeta1555C3_FD_78449 | JGI IMG/M metagenome (GOLD analysis project Ga0102900, IMG submission 78449) | Estuarine microbial communities from the Columbia River estuary - metaG 1555C-3 | ecosystem: Environmental > Aquatic > Marine > Intertidal zone > Estuary | place: USA: Columbia River Estuary...
CGAAAGAATGCGAACCAACCCAAACAAAAACGCCAGCAGTTACAATTCCAAAAAGAGCATTGATAAGAATAGTGGTTCCTAATAGCACAATGTTCACTTTTGCATGACGCCATTTTTTGTAGCCTAACACTACCGCCGGAAATGCCCCTTCTATAAGCCAAAAAAAAGTCATGCAGATTACAACCCAACTTATCTTTTGGAGGTTTGATAACGACTCAAAGAAGGATAAAAATGTGTTCATATTAAACTCGAATATACTAAATTTAGAAATAAATAGTACAATTTATAGCTAGGTATAAAGTACCGTGCAGGAACCTACTTATTTTACATTCATCTGCCAAACTGGGTTTGGCAACCTTTTTGCGATTTTGTGCCTAGAATAGTAAAACAACATGAACAAGATAATTAAGTTTTTAGTACTGGGAGGAGTGATATTTTTATGTGGTAAACATCTAGAGGACATTACTATAACAGGTGGATATCTGTATGCAGTGACAGCTGCCATTGTACTTGCCATAGTCAATAGCTTTATTAGACCAATTCTTGCCGTTCTTACCTTCCCGATAACCGTGTTTTCTTTTGGCATATTTAGTTTTGTACTAACCGCACTTATGGTTATGGTTATGGATTACTTTGTTGATCATGTATATATAGCCTCATTTTGGAATGCGATGCTGTTGGGCCTTATTGTATCCTTTGCGAGCTCTGCATTAGACAAGTTTTTAAGTAGACCTAAACGAGTTTATCAGCCAGAAGCTGAAACACGTAAATATACTGATTACGAAGAAGTAGATTAATATAAAAATTTGATCATAAAAAAAGCCCGTCTCCCATAAAATGGGGACGGGCTTTTTAGTATCTATTACTTATCTAATTACTTAGATACTGTAATTCTTTTGGTTGCGAAGTAATCTCCGTTCTTAACTTGTACAAAGTATACTCCATCAGCTACTGCTGACATATCTACACTGTAAGTACCGTTTAAGTTGTCTATTACTCTTGCGCTGATAACATTACCAAGTATGTCTCCTACTTTTACCACTGCATCTTTACCTGCATTCTCCACTGATACAGTGAATTTGCCAGATGTTGGGTTTGGATATACATTGATCATGTCATTGCTCTCTGTAAGATCTGCAATACCTGCAAGGTCAACTGTAATATCTTTACAGTCTTCGCTCCAGCAGATACCTTTTCTTGTAGCTAAACAGATAGTGAATGTACCTAAATCTACGTTATCGTAGTTGTAAGTAGGATTTGCATCTGTAGCTCTAGAACCATCTCCAAATGTCCATTTGTATGCATCGTTGTTATCTGCTGTTGAATTCAACACAACGTTTCTTCCTGCCTTAGTAAATGTCCAAGTAGCATCTGGTGCTGGATTAACAAATACCGCTTTTGAAATTACATCTGAACATCCACCTGCTACGATAGCCTCTAGTGTTACGTTGTAACTTCCTGAAGTACCATAAGTATGTTTTGGTGAGTGATCTCCACTTGCTGGAGTACCGTCTCCAAAAGTCCAGTTGTAAGTTAAGTTACCCGCTGCTACTGATGATTTACCAGTAAACTGCGTCTCATCTCCTTGGCATACGCTCGCAACATCAAAATTAGCAACCGCTTGTAAAACTACGTTCACTTCTTTAGTGATTGAGTTTGAACAACCGTTTCCGTCTGCTATTGTCAAGGTTACTAACTTAGATCCTACTTTAGGAAATTGGTGCTTAGCATCATTGGTTCCTGTAGAAGTTCCTTCTCCGTTAAAATCCCAAGTCATGCTGCTGTTTATGCCGCCGTTTGGAACAGAACCAGTTCTTGTAAAGTTGATTGGTGTCAAGTTACACGCTGCATCCCAAGTAAAGTCAGCAACAGGTGATTCGTCTAATACAATAGTTTTTGTAATTACACTCTCACAACCAAATTCAGAAGTAGCTGTAAGTTTTACCGTTTTAGATCCTGCAGTAGCAAATGCAAATGCTGGTGATTTTGATCTAGAAATACCTTCTGATGCAAAATCCCATTTGTAACCCATATTACCATTGTTTGGTATGGATGACGTACTGTTAAATAGTACATCTACGAAGTTACATTTACCTTGGCTAACAAAGTTAGCAACTGGTTTCTCAAATTGATAAGCATTCTTGGTAAGTTCAGCTTTACAACCGTTTGAAGTTGCTACTACTTTTACCTTACGTTGACCTGGAGTAGCAAATGTATATGCTGGATTAGCACTTGTAGAAGTATAAACTCCTCCAAAATCCCATGCATATGTGATTGCACCACCTGTAGAAATACTTGTGTTGTTTACTATTGTTATGTTATTCCCCTCACAAGCGTTAAGCACTTTGAAGTCAACCTCTGGCTTAGGAGTAACGTTAATAGTTTTAGTTAAGCTATACTCAAATTTAGGATACAAACCGTTTATAACAGTCATTTCCACGTTTACACCAGCACTATAAGTACTATACTCCCAGAATCCGTCTAAGATATCTGAATTGTCATCTGTGATAGATGCATCTGGATCGTTAAACTCCCAGCGAGTAGTTAAGTAGTTGGCAGCATAATTACTAGCCGCCAATGTAGATTTGTTTTTGAACTGTGCTACATCACCTAAACATATGTCACTTGCCAGAAAATCAGCCGCTGGTGTGTGAGGGATGTACATATATCTACCAAAAGTAGTATCACAACCTGTAGTATTATCAAGAGTAGTCATTTCTAAAAATACTCTCTTTCCTGCTAATGAAGTAGCTGGATCTGCAGTTAAAACTGCACCTAGCGTAGTACTTGATAGTGAGAACCCACTTGAAGTAACATCTGTCATAGCTTCATCTGTAACCATTAAGCTGTAAGTAATGTTAGTAGCCATTGCTGGATCTGTGATATCATAATCACTTACGTAACCATTTACCGTAGCATCTGGATTACCCATGTTACCATCATTGAAATAACCATCAAATTGAGTACCCATAGTTAAATCACTGCCCTCTGGTGAAGAAGTAATCGTAACTGTTTGGGTAATTGTATTGTTAGATACATCATCATCACAACCTAGACCAAATGTTAATGTATTAACCCCTGGTTTGTTGAATCTAGCTTTCGTCGTGAATGTAAAATCTGTAGAAGTACTTGCTGCTGCTGATGAAATAGTTTCAACTACTGGAGCATCACCATTTATTTGGAAGAACATTGCTACATCCGTCATCGCAACTGAAGTACCATTTTGGAATCTTACACTTACTTCGTGCTCGTAGTTACCACACTCCGTTGTAGGAAGTGTAGATAATGAAGACACACTGTGATCTACCGAGAACTCAAATGCTCCAGGATCTGGACCACAAGCAGTTCTGTTGGCTTTAGTATAATCTAAGGCTACCGGAGGGAATGTTGTAGCCATACCCGTAACACCCATATTGGATATCGCAGGGTTAGTAGGCGTATAGTTACCATTTGCAGCATTTACAAAATTAGGATTTGCGGCTATCGAACCCGTTTCTGCACCAGAAGCTACATATGCTGCCGCTGAAGATGCTGTGGTCGAACCGTTGTAGTACTGAACTGCCGAAGTTGCATGATAAACATTGTTATTCCATGAAATGTTAGTAAGCGTACCTCCAAAATAAAGACCATAATGTGAATATCCATAAGAAGAATTACCACCTACTACTATAATATTATTATTAAAAGTAAGGTCTGTACTTGCATTAAAATACCCATAAATACCATAGTTATAGTAATCGGTATTTTCTGTCGCTACAATAGTATTGTGAGAATAGGTTCCTGACACTACATAGTAACAGAAATTATATGCATAATAAGTCGCAGAGTTACCCGCAATAAGGTTGTTTGTACATATTACGTTGTCGCCATAATATGCCATATAGTTATACATATAATATGCAGAAGCATTATTGGTGATTCTATTACGGTTAATAGTAATATTGTTAGCATTATAAGAATAGTTATACATTGGATAGCAGTAATTAGCTGCATTATCAGAAATTATATTATCTTCTATAAGGATATTATTCTCGCCATAGTTATAATTATAAGATCCATACATATAATATGTAGCTGAATTATTAGTAACGGTATTCCCTTTTACTTCTAAGTTGCTTGAATATCCTGTTCTAGAACTGTAGAAATAATAACCGCTTGAGTTATTCGTCCAAGTATTGTTATTAACCTGAGTAGGATTAGCTGCGGTACCATCACAATAATAAACGTAAACACCATATTGGTAGTAACCTCCAAGTCCCGTTATGGTATTGTCATTAAACTTACACTGGTTAGAACCACCGCACTGGTAAAGGTATCCAGGATAGGTAGTACCTGTTCCGTTTTGTGCATCATTTCTGAATGTAGTAAGGTAATTATTTTCTATGGTGAAACCATTTGTGTAATAAAAATAGAAGTGACCATAATAACAATGTCTAATATCATTGTTAGTTATCGTCTGATTTCCACTTTTAGATGATGAGCTTCTATAATCATCAATACCACTGTAAGGTCCAGAATTGGTTCCGTTCCCTTTCATTGTGTTATTGTCAATAACATTGCCTGTTCCATGACTGCCTGCCGATCTTGCAGTTGCACTTGCACTAAAGGCAATGTAAGCAGTGGAGTTTGAAGTGCTGGTGTAAGCAGAAATAATAAGATCAGAATTTTTGATGGTGTTGTTGTCTGCATTGTTATACAACCAATAACATCTAGTTCCTGTACCTGTACCCGCAGCATCTACATTTAGATTATCAAAGGTAAAGTAGTCCGCTCCGTTTAAGCTAATTGTAGCTTGTGTAGAACCTTTAATAGTGTTGCCGTTACCATTGACAGTAATAGTATTAGTAGCTGTACCAGAAGCAGTAAAAGTTACTGTTTCATTGTATGGGCCTGACCCACTTACTACGTTTACTGTAACTGGACCCGAAACACCTACACCATTGATAGCTGTTGCAAATGCAGTAAAACTTGCATAATTAGTGCCGCTAGTAGCTGCACCAGAATTAATGGTATACGTACCACTAAGTTGTGCTGAAACCGCCCCTGCATATAGCATGGAGCCGAAAACAGCCATAGTTTTTAGATAGAAAAGCCAATTTCTGTTGTAATTTTTTTTCATACGCTTTAGATTGTTATTACGTTTTAAGAATCCAAAACTATAAAAAAAAACATAGAGTCAAGCCAATATGCCTAAAAATAATTCATTTTTTTTAAAATATGACATTACTAATTTGGTGAATTAGTTTTATTACCTTTAATATCTATCTGTTTTTCAATCCTTTCGCTATTTCTTTTGTCCATAAGGATAGCTGTATCATATAAAACGTGAATTTTTACAAATTTCAAAAATGCATCAGATTTATGAGTGCCCACTACCAGATTATTTACTTCTATTTCCTTTTTCAAGTAACCCTTGTAAGCATCAGTCAAAAAATAGGATTTGTTATCAAACCAAACAAAGCCATTTCCCAGTGAATGTAAATTACCGTAACTGGCTTTTGCCTTTAGCATTTCCATAGGTATAACCACACATATTGATACCCTATTATTAATCAAGTAAGGTTTTAGAGTATAATCATATACCGCATCGCTCGTATATGCCCCTTTGGATGCTATTACAGTAAGTCTATCATTGTCTCTAAAACCGAGTAAAACTTCTTTTTTTACATCAAAGGCTATAAACTCATTCTTATGAAGGGAGTATTGGTAATTATAATCTATGGCCATAAAACCCATCGCAGCTATAAGCGCTATACCGAAGCCTTGCCACCATTTATGTACCAACGCCACCGTTAGCGCAATTAGAAATACATAAACCGTGAGCATCTGGCTAAAGGTTATGTGTACATTTTCGAAGAACGCGAAAGGTAATTCTTGAATATAGCTAGCTACCTGCACTATAAATCGAATGTAGACTTCTGCCAAGTCTGCTAAAAACTGAGCAACGGGTTGATATATAAAGGTGCAGATTACCATAAATACACCTAAATACAATACAATACTGATACACGGTATTACGAGCAGATTTGATAGGATAAAATAGTTAGGGAACTGATGAAAGTAATAAAGCCCAAGCGGAAAAGTGGTAAGCTGCGCAGCCAGACTTACACATAACAGTGTCATCACCTTGTCCCCAATTTTAGTTGACGACCTCCATATTCTCTTGAAATAATCCGTATACAATACGATGCCGATTACCGCTAAAAATGAAAACTGAAACCCTACATTGTAGATGTTAAGTGGGTTCAATAGCAGTAAAATGAAACACGCAAATGAGAGTGTATTGTAAAGATTAGTCTTTCGCTGAAATGCCTTTGCCACAATAACCGTGGCAAACATGATGGCTGCACGTGAAACAGAAGGAGAAAATCCAGTAACTAAGCAATATAAAAAGAGGGACAAGAGAATTACAATGGATTTTATAACACGTGATCTACCTTTACTGCTACCTAGCATTAGCAAATAACTTAAAAGAGTGTAAATAATGCCTACGTGTAAACCAGAAACAGCCAATACGTGTATGGTTCCGGTCTTGGAAAAGGCCTCAAGCCAATCGTCATTTAAATCGTCTTTATATCCAAACATGATTGCCTCAGCCACTCCTCTTACGGATTCATCTGTAAAATAATGATTAAAGATTTTTTGTAATGCGCGTTGCCAAGTATAACCAAGCGCATAAATAGGATTTACCTTATTGCCTCCTGTTGCACGCCAACGTTCACTTGTAAATTAACCGTTGTGATAAATATTAGTGGCTGCATAATAACGTTTAAAATCAAATTGAAACGGATTACTGCTTGCCGCTATTTCATTTAGCTGTCCTTTAATTATAATATAATCGCCGTAATGCAAGGATAAGCTTGCACTGTCTTTAGACAGATAGACTTGGGCTTTACCTTGTGTTTTATAATTTTTAGTTGCTTGATTAACCCAACTTATTTCAACTAAACAAGAGACTGACTTTTCTTTTTCTTGGGGTACCTCTAGAACCCTTGCTACCATATACTCCACATCACTTATTTTTGAAAAATGCGATGTGTAGGTATTGTCCTTTCTGGCACTCGTAAGTAAAATTCCTAAGAAAAAGAATAACAGTAGTATGATAAAAGACCCAGCTAACTGCAGTCTTTTATGGATACTTTTTCTTAAATAAAAATGTATTCCGATCGATAAGAGTAACGATAGTGCTGTTATTATTTGCACCCAAAAAATAGATGTTAAAAATAAGTCAGCGCAAAAAATACCGGCGATAAAGGGTATAAGGAAGCGAAGAAGGGGTATATGCCTCCAAAAAAACATTTACATCAGAGGTGTTTTCGGTACATCAAAACTTTTAACTCATCTCGCAACTCTTCATTTTCCCATTTGTATTGTTCCTTTGCCGCATGGTATATTTCAAAAGCTCGGTCTCTGCTTGATGCCTGATCTAATTCAACCATAAATGAATTGTATGCCGCCGCATCATCGTTAAAAAATTCTCCTTGAAGTTCAAATCGTTTGGCTAGCGATATCGCTTTTGGAATGCTTTCTATAGGCTGATTGCTAAATTTTTCAAATAACGATAGCATATCGTCTTCTGTTTTTTCTTTTTTCAGAGGCAACTTTGGTTCTGGTATAACAACCACTTCTGGCTCGATTATTTCTTCAACTGGCTGAGCGGTAATTTCCTCCGAGGCGACATTAAGATCTTCCTCTTTAGCTGTTTCGGTAATTTCATTTTTAGATACTGCTACCTCGGTAATCATCTGTTCTACAGGTGCAGGGGTTGAAGAAGATTCTTGTGGCGTAATTTTCTGAACACTTGGTTTAGCCACAATTTTACCTTGCAATGCTAATAAATTCACTTGGTCGTATAAATCTATACATTGCTTTCGCAACACGTCAATGTCTAACTGAGAGAGCTTCTCTGCATGCAAACTCAATCTTCCGTTGTGTATGCTTAATAACTCAAGTAACTCATCTATTTTGCTGTGAATATTTTCTCTGCTCATAATATTACTACGAATAAAATCAATTAAATATTACTTTCGAATTCTCTTATCAACACCATGTTTGTAGAACCCAAAAATAGTAAAGGCTGGATAGAAGTTATATGCGGATCTATGTTTTCGGGTAAAACTGAAGAACTTATAAGACGCGTAAAACGTGCGAAAATAGCCAGACAACAAGTACGCATTTTCAAACCAAAAATGGAGACACGCTACGATAAAGTAAAGGTGGTGTCTCATGATGATAATTATATAGACTCTTTCCCAGTAGACACTGCGTCAGAAATTTTAAATTGGATAGAAGGGGTGGATGTTGTTGCAATAGATGAAGCTCAATTTTTTGATTACGGGCTTCCAGACGTATGCAATGAACTGGCTAACCGGAATAAGCGCGTGGTAATAGCAGGTTTAGATATGGATTATCTTGCAAAACCATTCGGGGTGATGCCTGAACTAATGGCAATGGCTGAGTATGTGACTAAGGTACACGCCATCTGTATGCAATGTGGAACCATAGCTCAATATTCTTATCGCTTTTCTAAGAACGGTGGACAAGTACAACTAGGCGAAAAAGACCAATATGAACCCCGATGCCGTAAGTGCTTTGTTACAGGAATGGCAGAACAAGCAGCGGATATACGTAAATAAAATCACCCCAAAAACGATACCTGTCGTTTGTCTTAAAAAAGGTGGAGAATAGAGCTATTACAAACAATGTGATGATCATAGAAGCAAATAGAAAAAAGTGCAACCATTCAATTTCAGACCTCTGAAGCGAAATAGCTGACCAAATCATAGCAAGGGTTAAACTAGCATAAACAAATTTTTTGATTGTATTATCATCATAGATACTTGCTATCGACATCGTATTGGCCATCTCGTCTTCTTCTTTATCAAAATAAGAGAAGAGTATAAGATTGGATAAATTTATACAATAAAACACGCCGAAAAGAAACCTTGCTTCTATAAATATTTTTTTATACGGTGCCTCTATGTAAGGCGTAAGCATAAATCCAAGAGTTACCACAAAAGCAATAAATACTTCTTTTAAAAAAAACTTTCGTTTCGCATCCTCTGAAACCAAATAGTTGATTAAAAAATGAAGTCCAGTAAGAGCAACAAGCAACCCGCAAAAGGTATAATACACTTTGGGTACATAAAAAGCCATTATTCCTAGAATTATAGCTACAAATACCAATATGGTTTTGATACGTTTTTGATGTACGTAATGAATAGTATGCCTTCGGGTAGACGCATTCTCTTTAAGATTAAGAGCATCTAACAAGTGGTCTAGCGTGTAAATAAACCAAACTCCAAGGCACAATCCCAAAGCTACGAGCATATTGGGCTTTACCTCATAAATTCTACTAAAAAAAAGATATGAACTAAACGAGCCCAGTGAGACCCATATACTGTAGGTGTTTACAAAATGAATGAATGAAGAAATAGGTGGTCTCCTCATTAGTATTGACTTTAATACTACTCTACCGCTAAAACCTCTAACACCTCAGGAAGCATATTTTTAATGGTCTCCTCAAGGCCGGCTTTCATCGTAAAGTGACTGATGCTGCATGTGCTGCAAGCGCCTAGTAATTTCAGCGTTACAACTTTATTTTCATAAGAGACCAGTTCTACGTCCCCTCCATCTTTTTTTAGAAATGGTCTCATAGTTTCTAGGGCTTCTTCTATGATGGTTTCCGATACTGTCATTATGTAATTCAAAGATATCTATTTTTCTTTATTCGCGGCTATAATGGATAATTTTTGGACCAG
>Ga0102900_1000693_pt1 | contig 9682 bp, 8 predicted proteins | sample Colrivmeta1555C3_FD_78449 | JGI IMG/M metagenome (GOLD analysis project Ga0102900, IMG submission 78449) | Estuarine microbial communities from the Columbia River estuary - metaG 1555C-3 | ecosystem: Environmental > Aquatic > Marine > Intertidal zone > Estuary | place: USA: Columbia River Estuary...
GGTTGTGTTTGCTCGTTCTGAATAGGTAAAAACATGTAAATAAGAAATATCTAAATCTTTTAAGAAATTTACAGACTCTAAAAATTGCTCATCTGTTTCACCTGGAAATCCAACAATAACATCAACGCCAATACAAGCAAGTGGATTGATACTTTTTATTTTTTTCACTCTGTCAGAAAAGACCTCTCGAAGGTATTTTCGACGCATCGCTTTCAATAATTCATCGCAACCTGATTGCAGCGGAATGTGAAAGTGAGGAACGAATCGAACGGATTCATTTAAACAAAACTCAATGATGTCATCGGAGAGTAAATTTGGTTCTATTGAACTGATTCTGAATCTTTCAATTCCTTCTACCTTGTCTAATTCTTTAACTAAATCAAAAAATGTTTCGTCTCCTCCTTGCCCAAAGTCTCCAATATTTACACCAGTTAAAACGACTTCTTTCACATCAGTTAAAGCAATTTTTTTAGCCTCCTCAACTGTTTCTTTAATGGTTGCATTTCTACTTTTACCTCTTGCCAATGGAATTGTACAAAAAGTACAGAAATAGTCACAGCCGTCTTGAATTTTTAAAAATGAGCGTGTTCGATCTCCCATCGAAAATGCTGGAACAAATTCTTTTGTATTCTTTATGCTTTCATTCTCAATAACGGTGTGTTCTTTTTCTTTGGAAGTTTCAAAGTGTTCAACAATATTGAATTTCTCATTCGCTCCAAGAACAATATTAACACCCGGGATTGATGCAATTTCGTTTGGTTTTAATTGTGCAAAACAACCAATAACAATGATGTAACACGATGGATTAACTTTTAAAGCCTTTTTAACAAGCTGCCGACATTTTTTATCAGCATTCTCAGTTACTGAACATGTGTTTATCACAAAGATATCTGGAGTGTCATCAAAATTGACTTTGGCGTATCCAGCCTCTTCAAATTGTCTACCAATAGTAGATGTTTCTGAAAAGTTTAATTTACAGCCAAGTGTATAAAATGCTACCTTTTTATATTGATTCATTGCGGGTGCAAAAATACATAGTTTGTGTAAACCATCCAAGTTAATTGACATTGACTGAGAAATTTTATTTCTTTGATAGAATTAAAAGTTGAAATTATGCCAATTAGAATGGTTGAGGATGATCCTCAAGGGAATAGAAATAGAAGAACAAGTAGAAGGTCTTCTAGAGCATCTTCAGGTGGCGGAGGTTTAGGTGGTGGACTTGGCAATATCATCGGTTATGCTTTGCCTTTTTTATTAAAGCGTCCAAAACTATTGATAATATTAATCGTTCTAGGTGTAATTGGCTACTTTGCCTTCGGAAAAAGTTGTGCTGGTCCAAATGCTTCTAGTTTATCTAATTTATTTTCAACAGGAGGTGAATTTAACAAGGAGGTTTATGAATCAACAGAAATATACGAGCCATTAGCTGATAATGTAAAAAATCCACTACCAGAAAGAGTTTCTTTAGAGAAATACGCACCTAGAAGATTGAATCAAGGTCGTCAAGGATCATGTGTTGCCTGGGCGAATGCATACGCAGCAAGAACTATTCTTGAAGCTAGAAGAACTGGTAAAGATCCAAATAGTGTAAGATTTAGCCCATCTTTTATGTATAATCAAATTAGTATTGATCATAATTCGTGTCAAGGTTCATACATAAAATTAGCAATGGACAATATGATGGAGCAAGGTGCTGTTCCATTTAATGATTTTAAATACGATGAAAATGATTGCAATCGAAAGCCTTCAAGTTCTTTAAAGTCAAAAGCTTCGTCCTATAAAATTAAAGGTTTTCAACGTTTAACTGAAGAAGGGCAATCACGCATGCAAGAAATGCTAGCGATTAAACAAAATTTGGCTCAAGGTTCTCCTGTTTCTATCGGAATGATGGTTGGTGGCTCGTTTATGCAGTCCATGAAAGGGAAAGAAGTTTGGATCCCAACGAATAGCGATTATAGTCAAAGAGGTTTTGGTGGACACGCGATGTGTATCATTGGTTATGATGATTACAAAGAAGGTGGAGCTTTTCAAATCATGAATAGTTGGGGAGAAGAATGGGGTAAAAAAGGGATTGCATGGGTACGTTATTCTGATTTCAAAGAATTCAATGTTGAATCTTATGGATTATACCCAATGGGGGATGCAAGTGCTAAAAATGTAGCTACTTTTAAAGGTAGTTTTAGCCTAGTTGTTAATGGTGGATCAATCATTCCTTTGATTCAAAAAAATGGAAATTACTTTGAATCTGTGAAGGCGATATCAACAAAGGATAAGTTTAAGGTAGAATTTACGAATAACATTGAATGCTATACGTATTTGTTTGGAGAAGAGGTTGACCGGTCTAGCTATGTATTGTTCCCTTATACTAAAAAACACTCACCATATTGCGGAATTACTGGTACTCGATTGTTTCCAAGAGATTATTCAATGCAGTCGGATGGGAAGTTAGCTGTTAGTAAGATTGCTGTTTTAGTTACAAAGGAGCCAATCGATTACAATAAAATAAATAAAGCCATTTCTAAAGCAACAGGAAGTAGTTACGAAGAGAAAGTGAAAAATGCATTGGGTTCAATGTTAACTCAAAAAGTTAATTTTTCAGGAAATTCGGTCGTTGATTTTAGTACTGTCGCTTCTAGTGATAAGGCTGTTGCATTTATAATAGGAATTAAAAAATAACGATGAATAAAAAAGTAGAAATTCAGTACGAAGAATATTCGCACTGGAATGAATTGGGGAAAGAAGAACAAGATTTGGTGAAACATGCTTACCAAATATGTGAAAATGCATATGCTCCATACAGCAAGTTTTCAGTTGGCGCATCTGCTTTACTTTCTAACAATGAAATTGTAAAAGGAAGCAATCAAGAAAACATTGCTTATCCTTCTGGTTTATGTGCAGAGCGCGTAGCCTTATTTTATGCTGGTGCTAATTTCCCAGATCAAGATGTTGTTACTTTGTGCATAGTTGCAAAGGGAGATCTAGTTCCTTTTGACAAGATATTATCTCCGTGCGGGGGGTGCAGACAGGTAATGGTTGAAACTGAAATGAGACAATCAAAACCTTATCGAGTAATTTTGGTTAGCCAAAATGGTGTAACAATTGTTTTTAACTCGGCAGTAGATTTATTGCCTTTAGCCTTTGGGATAGAATGAGAAATGAATTCAAATTTATTTTAGCGATCGTGTCGCTTGCAATGATGAACTCAAGCTGTAAAGTGCAAGAGACAATCGCAGAAATTCCAGAGGTTCAAAGAATTGTTACTGGATCTGCTGAAAAGAGTATTTACACCTCAGATTTTTCAGATACAAGTATCTTAACCTTGAATTACAATTATTACGAACCGGCAGATAGTAGTTTTAAAGATTCTGTCAATCAAATGATTTATCGATTCGTTCAATCGTTTACCGAATTTGAAGGAGAAGATGAAATGCTGCCTCTCAACGAAGCATTTTTCAGTAATCAGTTAGATTCATTTGCAATGATTTCAGATGCTGATTATGATGACATGTCTAGCTCGTTATGGTCTCTAATGGCCGATATAACAATCAAGGATAATTATTTGAGTTTTCTAGAATTGACTTTTGCAGGATGGTCATACACGGGTGGTGCTCATGGCAATGGCTTTTTAAATGTTCATATGTACGATAAGAGTACAGGTGAATTGCTTGGGCTTGAAGATTTTTTCTCCTCCATTCCTGAACTTACAGCAATTGCTGAAGGGTATTTTAGAAAAGCTGTTGAGATTGATGCTGATCAAGACTTGAATGATGCTGGATTTTGGTTCGATGAGAATAAATACCATCTTACGAATAACTTCTTTTTCGACGGTACTGACTTAATTATTTTTTACAACACCTACGAAGTTGCTCCTTATTCAGGAGGGGCGATTGAAGTATCAATACCGCGAGAAAGATACCTTCATTTATTAAAAAGAATGTAGTAAAACTTAAGAATCTAATATCTTTGTGAATTATAATAAAAGTCTCACAAGAGAATTTTATATATTTGCTTTCCATTAAAATGAAATTACATGGCTGTAAAGACAAATAAACCAGTAAAAGAAACGAAAAAGTCGAAATCTGCTAGCAAACCTAAGTTTTCAAAAGAGACTTATGTGAAGTGGTATAAAGACATGTTACTCATCAGGAAATTTGAAGAAAAAACAGGACAATTATACATCCAACAAAAATTTGGTGGATTTTGTCACTTATATATTGGTCAAGAAGCAATTGTTGTAGGTACAGCAAGTGGTTCTAAGTTTGGAGACAAACACATGACTGCCTACAGAGATCACGGTCATCCCATCGCTTTAGGAACTGATCCAAGAATTTTGATGGCTGAACTTTATGGTAGAAGTACTGGTTGTTCAAAAGGGAAAGGTGGTTCGATGCACTTCTTTGATAAAGAAGTTGGTTTCATGGGAGGACACGGAATTGTAGGTGCTCAAATTGCGATGGGTGCTGGTGTTGCTTTTGCTGAAAAATACAACGAAACGGACAATGTTGTTTTTGTTTCAATGGGAGACGGTGCTGTGCGTCAAGGTGCACTTCACGAAACGTTTAACATGGCAATGAGTTGGAAACTTCCTGTAATTTTTATCATTGAGAATAACAATTACGCAATGGGTACTTCTGTAGAAAGAACAACAAATGTTACTGATCTGTCTAAAATTGGACATTCTTACGAAATGCCTTCTCGTTCGGTGAATGGTATGTCACCAGAAGCTGTACATGAAGCAATTGAAGAAGCAGCGACTAGAGCTAGAAAAGGAGATGGACCTACATTGTTAGACATTAGAACATATCGTTATAAAGGACATTCAATGTCTGATCCTCAAAAATATAGAACGAAAGATGAGGTGAATGAATGGATGGAAAAAGATCCAATCGCACATTGTTTAGATGTTATTAAAGAGAATAAGTGGTTGAAAGATTCTGAATTGTCAGATATCGATGCATGGGTTAAGAAGGAAGTAGAAGAAAGTGTTGAATTTGCAGAAAACTCACCTTATCCTGAAGGAAAAGATTTGTATGAAGATGTTTATACGCAAACAGATTATCCATATATCATAGAGTATTAAGAAAAGAAATTAAGTTATTATGGCGGAAATAGTTTACATGCCGAAATTGAGTGATACCATGACTGAAGGTGTGGTAGCAGAATGGACCAAAAATGTTGGTGACTCTGTGTCTTCAGGAGAGGTTTTAGCTGAAATTGAAACAGATAAAGCAACAATGGAGTTTGAGTCGTTTTACGACGGTGTATTGTTACATATTGGTGTTGAGAAAGGTGCAACTGCTCCTGTAAATGCTATTTTAGCAGTAATAGGTGAAAAGGGTGAAGATATTAAAGCAATTTTAGCAGATGCGGCTAAAAATGCGGCTGTGGAAGAAGTGAAGATTGAAGCTACTCCTGAGCCGGCTAAACCAGCTCCAGTTGTTGCAACTCCAACTCCTGCTCCTGTTCAAGTTTCTACTCCAGCTCCTGCAGCTGTGAAGGATGTAAAAGATTCAAACGGTAGGGTAAATGCTTCTCCGTTAGCTAAGAAAATGGCTGATGACAAAGGAATTGATTTAACACTTGTTTCTGGAACTGGAGAGGGTGGAAGAATTGTCAAAAGAGATGTTGAAAATTATGTGCCTTATGTTGGTGCTGCTTCTAAATCAAGAAGTTTTGTAGGGGTTGAATCTTATACAGATGAGCCTATTTCTCAAATGAGAAAAACAATTGCAAAACGTTTGGCTGAAAGTAAATTTACTGCTCCTCATTTTTACCTTACGTTAGAAATAGATATGGACAATGCTGTTGCATTGCGTGAACAAATAAACGCTGTTGGTGGAACGAAAGTATCATACAATGATATGGTGATTAAAGCTGTTGCTTTGTCATTGCGAGAGCACCCTGCGGTTAATAGTGCTTGGTTGGGTGATGTGATTCGTAGAAATCAACACGTACACATCGGTGTTGCTGTAGCGGTAGATGAAGGTTTGTTGGTTCCAGTTGTTCGTTTTGCCGATGGTAAAGAACTAAGTGAAATTGGAAATGAAGTTCGAACGTTTGCTAAAAAAGCCAAAGAGAAAAAATTACAACCATCTGATTGGGAAGGTAACACGTTTACAATCTCTAATCTTGGTATGTTTGGTATAGAACAATTCACGGCGATTGTTAATCCTCCAGATAGCTGTATTATGGCTGTTGGTGGTATTCGTCAAGTGCCCGTTGTAAAAAATGGTGAAATTGTACCTGGAAATGTTATGAAAATTACATTGTCATGTGATCATAGAGTTGTTGATGGAGCATTAGGTGCTGCATTCTTACAAACGTTTAAAACACATTTAGAAAATCCAGTATCATTGATACTTAACTAATTAAAGAGCCATTGAAAAATGGCTTTTTTTTATCAATGCTATTTTATAAAAAGCAAATGACAATCACGTACAAAATTGAGCAAGACGATTTATTGGAATTTCAACTTTATGTTGCATCAAAATCTCCTGTGCTACATAAAAAGAGAAAAAATAATAAGACTTTACTTATTGGTTTATCTGCTGTTTTTGCTGGTTATTTCTACTCAAGCAAAGACCTTATCATGGGTTCTTATTTTCTTGTTGTCATTTTGTTACTAATCTTTCTTTACAACAAGTATTTTGCTTGGAGACAAAAACGAAACTACAACAGGTTTATTAAGGTGAATTACGCGGATCGCTTTGGCATGCAGGAGCATCTAGAAGTATACGCAACAAAAATTCATGTGAAAGATAACTTTGGAGAAGGGGATGTGAAAGCATCAGAATTGAAGAGCATTGTAGAAATTAACAGCCACTTTTTCATTAATCTAAAAAGTGGTTCTTCTGTTATTGTTCCTAAAGCACAGGTAGTTAGTTCAGAGCTTAAATCTGGTTTAAAGTCTTTAAAAGTTCCTTTTGAGGAGGAAATGAATTGGAATTGGAAGTCTGCCATATAATTTTTACGCATTTAGTGGTTGTAAAATGGAATGCCTAACAATAATAAAAGGTATTTCAACCTATTGAAAAGACATTTTTTATCAGTTACTTTGGGAAGTAAAAAAGAACAAACAACTACAAGCAGTTATTATAGGATGGCTATACAATTGTTTTTGTTTTTTGATAAATTTGAAGTATAACATACATTAGGAATATGCGTCATTGCTCATATCCACTATTATAAACAATTAAAATAAACACCAAATGAAACTAATATGCTTTTTATTTTTTATTCCTTTCATACTGTTTTCTCAAAATGAGAATCAATTTTTAACCTCTCAAAAAGATATTTTTATTGAGCAAAATAATCAAGGTAAATTTGGAATAGTAAACTCTAAAGGAGTTGTTTTAGTTCCTATTGTAAATGAGTATATAAAAGAATTATGGCAAGGCGGAGGTTTTATAGTTTATGAGGAAATAACTGTCGGTGGACCTGATTATAAAGAAGGTGTAATTCGATTTTATGACAAAAATATAAAAGACTTATTTGGAAGAACCTTTACCAGAATTAATAACGCTGGTGAGAACACTTTGATTTGCTATGACAAAAATTTATGCGGTGTTTATAAAAAAACAGGTGAAATAATTGCTCCAATTTGTTTTTCAGAAATTGTCTCGCTGGAAGGAAAGCTTTTCTGGTTTTATGTAGATGCAAGTTTGAGAGGTTCATTATCCACAATTTTGAGTTCCAAGACAATTTCCGAAAATAAACTACCATTAAATGTCAATATAGCTGATCTAGATGGATATAACCTTTTTCAAGGAGTGTTTAATCAAGATGGAGTTTTGGTCTGCAATGGACAGTTTAGAATTGTTGAAATTATAACCTATGATGGCAATAATTCTTTGTTTGCTGTTCAAAATCAAAAATTATTCATGGAAAATGACGGAGAAACAAATTTTGCAATTATGAATGGTAGTGGTGAATTAGTCTCTGATTACATTTATTCTGAAGTAATCAAAATTGATGGGCAAATTATAGGCGAAATTTCGACCGAAACAGAATTAAAAAGAGTTCCATTAAACAATCAAGGAATTCCAATAAAATAAATTTGTTTATAGTATAACTTAAGCAAAATGCATGTTTTGCTTCGAGAAATCAATTTAATTTCAACGAACCTATTCGTAACTCCGAAAATAAAACTTTGGTAAAGAGCCTCACTTTTTGTTGCTTCAGCAGTTGCAAATAATAAAAACAGTAAAAACAAGAAATGAAAAACATGACCTCCTTCTTTTTCTTCCTAAATGTTTTTTATTTATTTGGCCAATTTCCACTTGAGGTTCGTTTTCAGCCAGATAGTTTGGTATATTCGTATCAAATCAACACAAATCCAATTGAAGTTCACACAATTGTTTTGCAAAATATCGCTGTTGTTAATGCTGGTCAAGATAGTCTTAGCATTAATCGACTAACGATTACAGCATACAAAGATTCGGAAGAGATTCAGACAACAACAATTCGCCAAGATAAAATAGATAATTATGCTAGTCTTTTGCATAATTATCAAGAGGCTGGTAAGCTAGAATTTCTTGAAGCAAAACTACAAACAAAGACTTACCTTGAAAACATCACTTTTTGTGCATCTCATTGGATTAGCCAAAACAAGGCTATTGTTATCACAAGTATTCCCTTATTATTTGAGAAATTGCCGGAAAAAATTGTTGTTTCGGCTTTTGGTTATGATACTAATGGGAAAGAAATAATCTCTACGAATGAATTATCAGTTATTCAGTACAAATCAAAAAATCAATACAACTTTCCATTGAAAGGAACATGGTCTGCATTCGGCGCACCTAGTTTAAATAGTCATCATAGATGGGTTGGGATTCAAGAGTTTTCTTACGATTTTATTAAAATGGATAAAAATGGAGACTCTCACAAAAGGGGTGGGAGTAAGTTCAAGCAATACTATGCTTATGGAGAAGATGTACTTTCAGTAGGGGATGGTAAAGTCGTTTCTGTAATCAATACAATTGAAGAGTCAGACGTTTTGTTACAATCTGAAGATACTGATGAACATTGGATGAGAGTAAAATCCTTGCAAAATGAATTGATGCAAAAAGGATTTGGATACATTCTGGGGAATCATGTGATAATTGAACACGCAAATGGGGAGTATTCTTATTATATGCATCTTAAAAAAAATAGCATACCAGTGCAAGTTGGAGATGCAATTATAAGGGGACAAGAAATTGGAGAATTAGGTCAAAGTGGTATGAGTTCTGAACCCCACTTACATTTTCAACTTTCAGACAGCCCAGATATATTGAAATCAAGAAGTTTGCCAATTGTATTTTCAAATATTGGTGATGAAAATTGGAACATTCTATATGGAGAAATTATTAAAACTGATAATTAAGCAGCAATTACTAAAATTGTAAATACGACAATAGCGTTCTATTCTTAGCGACTGCGATACCATGTACAATAAGTTACTGAAACACAATTTCAAAAGATAATTATAATATGAGTAAATTAAATTTAACACTATTACTTTTGACACTTTTCCTTTTCGCAAATTGTAAAACTTTAAAAAGACAAAATGTCAATAAAAATACGACCGGAACAAAAATTACAGAAAAAACGATAACACCAAAAGAGTATGTAAATCTTTTAGGTAAAGGGATGGACGTGGATTGGGTGAAAACAGAAAAAGGAAGGCAGTTTTATACTTTAC
>Ga0102900_1000705_pt1 | contig 9490 bp, 6 predicted proteins | sample Colrivmeta1555C3_FD_78449 | JGI IMG/M metagenome (GOLD analysis project Ga0102900, IMG submission 78449) | Estuarine microbial communities from the Columbia River estuary - metaG 1555C-3 | ecosystem: Environmental > Aquatic > Marine > Intertidal zone > Estuary | place: USA: Columbia River Estuary...
AATGAGAGATCAAGCAAAAGAAATGGGAATGCCAAATTGGCAATACAATAGTGTAACCAGAAACAGTATGGTTACACTATTGTATTGCCAATTTGGCATTCCCATTTCTTTTGCTTGATCTCTCATTCGAGTCAAATCTTCTGAAGAATCAAATGCGTAATATGCTTTATCTGAATCAATAAGTTGTTTAGCATAGTCAAAGTAGATTGCCTTTCTTTCTGACTGTACATATGGACCATATTCTCCTCCAATTCCTGGCCCTTCTGTAGGCATAATGCCACACCATTTCATAGCATCTAGAATATACTCTTGTGCTCCAGGAACAAACCTAGTTTGATCAGTATCTTCTATTCGAATAATGAATACCCCGTTATTTTTTTTAGCGAAAAGATAATTATATAAAGCTGTTCTAACACCTCCCATGTGTAATGGGCCCGTAGGTGAAGGAGCAAATCTTACTCGAACTGTTGGTTGCATATTAATGTTATTAAGGATAATTAATTGGCAAAGATAAGTATTCGATTTCAAAACTTTCTTGTGAAGTATGCCTAATTAAGTAAAACAAAGGTTTAGTTGTTTTATTTATTGATGTTTTTGTTATACTTTTAGTAGTTATATCAGACTATATGAGCGCTTTTAATAGATTATTAAATCAAATAGACTCTTTTATTAGGAAGTTTTATAAAAACCAAATAATAAAAGGGCTTCTATTATTTGTTGGTGTTTTTTTAGTTTCTTTTTTAGTAGTCGTGATACTTGAATATTTTGGACGGTTTAATTCATTAATGAGGGCTGTTTTGCTTTTTACTTTCGTCGGATTAAACAGCTATCTTTTTGTCAAGTTTTTATGTATTCCATTTTTAAAACTAAAATCATTTGGAGAATCAATAAGCAGAGTTCAAGCATCTGAAATAATAGGTTCTTTTTTCCCAAATGTGTCTGATCGTTTATTAAACACATTACAATTAAACGAGAAGCTTGATGTTAACTCCGCTGATTATGAGTTGCTTAACGCGAGTATTCAGCAACGAAGTGATTCATTAAGCGTTGTGCCTTTTGCAGATGCAATCGATTTTCGCGAGAATAAGAAGTTTATTAAATGGGTGCTTAGCATTTTTATTGTCTTTGGATTTATAGCTTTTTTTCAGCCAGATGTTCTAACTAAAAGCACAGAACGTGTTGTTAAATTTTCAAAGGACTTTCCGATTGAGGCGCCGTTTTCATTTAATTTAAACTCAGAACTTTTACCATTGGAAGAAGGTTCAGATTATTTATGTAAAGTTCAACTCTTAGGGTCTGTTATTCCTGAAAAAGTTTTTATTAAGACCTGTGATGGTGTTTTTAGAATGAAGAGAAATTCTAAAAATGAATTTGTTTTCAAAGTAGAAAAATTAAGAGACAAATTCTTGTTTCAATTTGTATCTGATTATAATGGACATGACTTTCAAAGTAAAGAATTTTTATTACCAATAATTGGCAAATCTACTTTGGGTAGATTTGAGGCGCGGTGTGTTTTTCCAAAATACTTGAAACGAGAAGATGAACTTATTTATAATTTTGGAGATGTTTCTGTGCCTGAAGGAACAACAATAGTGTGGAATGTGTTATTAAAGAACACTAAAGCAGTTAATTTTAAAATAGGAGATGTAACAAAAAAGTATACATCTAATTCTTTTAAATTAAATCATACGTTTAAAAACACAACAAGTATTGATGTTGTTTTACAAAATGCACATATTTCTAAACATGATTCTTTAACTTATCGGGTTGATATTGTTAATGACATGTACCCTACTATAACTGTAAATGAAGTTAAAGATAGTTTGTTGGATGGTGTTAGGTATTTTTCAGGGTTAGTAACAGATGATCATGGTTTAAATGGTGTTCGCTTTCATTATGAAATAAAAAAGAAAACAGGTTCTATTACAAAAAAGTCAATTAAAGTAAATGGAATTGGTGGCAATGAAAGCAGGTTTGATTTTGCTGTTGATTTACGTAGAGAGGAAATTCAATTAGAGGATCGTATTACATATTATTTCACGGTAACAGATAATGATGGTGTAAATGGTTCTAAAACGTCTAAAAGCGAAGTTTTTATTTATGAACTACCTACTCTTCAAGAGTTGGCAGAAGAAAGAACAGAACAACATGAACAAGATAAGGAGACGCTAGCTAATTTATTAAAGAAAGCGGAGCAATTTCAAAAGGATGTTGCAAAAACGAAAAATAAGCTTTTAAATTCTACTACATCTTCATGGTCTAAACAAGAAACTTTAAAGGAGCTTCGTGAAAATCAACAATCACTTGAGAATGAACTTAAATCCTTAAACGAAAAAATTAACAATGAAATTGATGAAAAGAATCAGTTGTCTGAAGTTGATGAGGAACTTTTAAAACAACAAGATGAAATTAGTAAGTTGCTAGAAGAAGTTATGGATGAAGAACTTAGAGACTTACTAAAGAAGCTGGAAGATTTAATTAAGAAAGGTAATAAAGAGGACTTAAATAGGGAGTTAGAAAATCTCGAAATGAATTCTAATGATTTAAAGGAGCAACTTGATCGGAGCCTTGAAATGTTGAAAAAACTTCAGTTGGACGAGAAAATTGATGATGTTGAAAAGAGTTTAAAGGAGCTAGCAAAGGAACAACTTGAATTAAAGGAAGATATAAGCGATAAGAAAATAGGAAAGGAAGATGCTCTTAAAAAACAAGACGAAATAGATAATAAATTTCAAGAGGTTAAGGAAGATCTTAAGAAACTTGATAGTTTAAATAAATCCTTGGAACGACCTTTAGATTTGAAAGATCCGAAAGAAAAAACAGAAAGTGTTGATGAGAATTTAAAGGATGCAAAAGAGAACTTATCAAAAAGCAAAGAGTCTAAAGCAGGGGAAAATCAAGAAAGTGCTGCAGACGAAATGGAAGAGATGGCTGATGAACTAGACCAACAACAGAATGAGTCTAATCAATCACAGCAACAGGAAGACATAGACATGCTACGTAATATTCTTGAAAGTCTTGTTTCATTAAGTTTTGATCAAGAGTGGAATATGAAAAAGCTTTCTGTTGTTCATGAAAACGACCCCGCATTTAAATCTTATTCAAGGCAACAACGAAGAATAATAGATGACACTAAAATAGTTAGTGATAGTCTTTATGCTTTAGCTAAACGTCAACCTAAAATTGCCTCTTTTGTGGATAAGGAATTGAATCAAATTAATGTTAATCATAATCTAATTCTTGAGGATATCGACGAAAGAAGGAGAAGAGACTTAACCGTTCATCAGCAATTTGTTATGACTTCTTATAATAATTTAGCCCTTTTGTTAAATGAGAGTCTACAGCAAATGCAACAACAAATGAAAGACTCTAAACCTGGTTCAGGTTCTTGTAATAAACCAGGAGGAAAAGGAATGCCAAAACCTGGTGACGGTATGTCTCAAGAAAACATGAAGGATATGCTTAAAAAGCAACTTGAGGAAATGCAAAAAGGAGATTCTGAGGGTGGCAATAAACCTGGTAAAAAGCCCGGCGAAAAACCTGGAGGCATGGGTTCAGGAGGTATGGGTAATATGCAACTATCTAAAATGGCTGCTGAGCAAAGTATGATTAGAAAGCGTTTAGAAGAGTTAAGAAAAGAATTAAACAAGGATGGTTCTGGAACAGGAAACAGTCTTAATCCGCTACTTGAAGAGTTAAAAAAACAAGAGGAAGACATTATTAATAAAAGATTAAACTCCGGCTCTATAAAAAGGCAGCAAGAAATTTTAACACGACTATTAGAGAGTGATAAGGCAATAAAAGAGAGAGGTTTAGATGATAAACGGGAATCTACTGAAGGAAAAAACATAAATAATAGTAACCTAATCGAGTTTTCTGAGTATAACAAAGAAAAGCTGCGTCAAATAGAATTACTAAGACCGGTTGATCCTTTGTATCGACAATATTACAAGGTGAAAGCGGGACAGTATTTTAATCGCGAAATATAATTGTTTTGTATGAAAATTGGTTTTAAACTTGTTGAAAAACTCACTGTTCCTTCTCACTTTGATTCTCTTACATTGGTAGAGTCTTTAATTGATGATGTCTGTTTAAAGTTAGAAGTGAAAGAAGATTATTATGGAAACGTTTTAATTGCAGTTACCGAGGCGGTCAATAACGCTATTCAGCATGGAAATAAATTAGATGAAAATCTAAATGTTGATCTGATGGTTTGTGATAAGGAGACTGATTTTTGTTTTAAAGTGTCAGATGCTGGTGATGGTTTTAATTACAACGAATTGCCAGACCCTACAGCCCCAGAAAACATTGAGAAAGAAAATGGCAGAGGGGTGTATTTGATGCGCAGCTTGGCTGAAGAAGTTGTTTTTGATGATGGAGGTAGAACCGTAGAAATATATTTTACAAAATAGCATGTTTGAAATTTTTTATGAAGACACAAAGGTTCTGGATTTTGATCCGGAATTTTTTCGTTTATGGGTAGTAAAAATATTGGAATCAGAATCAAAAACACCAGGTGATATAACTGTTGTTTTTACATCTGACGCATATTTATTAAACATGAATATTGAGCACTTAAACCACGACTATTATACAGATATAATAACTTTTGATTATTCAACAGATGTTATAAGCGGCGATTTATTTATATCAATTGACAGGGTAGAAGAAAATGCTACATTAAATAATGTCTCATTTCTTGAGGAGATTTATAGGGTAGTTGCTCATGGTTGTTTACATTTGTGTGGGTATAAGGATAAAGAACCGGGTGATGTTGTTATAATGAGGGAGAAGGAGGATTTTGCAATTAGTTTAATTGTTTCACGTGAAACAAAAAACTAATGTTTCACGTGAAACAAGATTTAGATGATAAAAGAGTATGATGTAATTGTTGTTGGAGCTGGTCACGCAGGTTGTGAAGCAGCAAATGCCGCAGGTAAACTTGGTAGTTCTGTTTTGTTGATTACAATGAATATGAATACAATAGCCCAGATGAGCTGTAATCCAGCCATGGGGGGTGTTGCAAAAGGCCAAATTGTAAGAGAGATAGATGCGCTTGGTGGCGGGTCTGGAATTGTGAGTGATTTAAGTGCTATACAGTTTCGGATGTTAAATAAAAGCAAGGGTCCTGCTATGTGGTCTCCAAGAACTCAAAATGACAGAATGCGTTTTGCTGAAGAGTGGAGGTTGTTGCTAGAGAGAAATATGAACGTGGATTTCTGGCAAGACATGTGTAACGGGTTGATGATTAAAGATGGAAAAATTATTGGTGTTACAACCGCAATTGGGGTAGAAATAAAAGGTAAATCTGTCGTTTTAACAAACGGAACATTTTTAAATGGTTTGATTCATTTAGGAGAAAAGCAATTTGGTGGGGGTCGTGCTGGTGAAAGAGAAGCTACCGGTATAACAGAGTCATTAATTCAAAATGGATTTGAAACAGGAAGAATGAAAACAGGAACTCCTCCGCGAGTTGATGGGCGTTCTTTAGATTATTCTAAAATGGAAGAACAGTTTGGTGATGAAAACCCAAGTAAGTTTTCTTTTTCTAAAACTACTACACCATTAAAAACACAAAGATCATGTTACATTACCTATACAAACCCAGATACTCACGAACTTTTAAAGGAAGGTTTTGATCGTTCGCCAATGTTTAATGGCGCAATTAAAAGTTCTGGTCCAAGATATTGTCCTTCGATAGAAGATAAAATAAATCGTTTTGCTGAAAGAGATCGACACCAAATTTTTGTAGAACCAGAAGGATGGAATACTGTTGAAATATATGTAAATGGTTTTTCTACATCATTACCAGAAGAAGTTCAATACAAAGCAATGCAATCAATACCTGGTTTTGAAAACGTTAAAATGTTTAGACCTGGTTATGCAATTGAGTACGATTATTTTCCGCCGACCCAACTTAAGCATACTTTAGAAACAAAAAATATTGAAGGTTTATATTTTGCTGGACAAATTAACGGAACAACAGGTTATGAAGAAGCGGCCTGTCAAGGTTTGATGGCTGGTATTAATGCTAGTCGGAAAGTAAATAATTTATCACCGTTTATATTAAAAAGAAGCGATGCTTATATTGGCGTATTAATAGATGATTTAATAACCAAAGGAACAGAGGAGCCTTATCGTATGTTCACAAGTCGTGCTGAGTACCGAATTTTATTACGCCAAGATAATGCTGATATTCGATTAACTCAAATTGGTCATTCTATTGGATTGGCAGATGATTTAGCATTAAAATTAGTAGAATCGAAAATTGAAGGCACAAAAAAAATTAAGGCATCTTTAAATGAAGAGGGAATAACGCCCGAGAAAGTTAATCCTTTATTAGAAAACTATAATAGTTCACCGATTACTCAACAAGTAAAATTAAGCTCGTTAATAACTCGACCAGGAATTAATATAGAAGATCTTATTAACTTAAGTGTCCAAACAAAGGAATTGTCTTCTTCATTGAATGATGATAGAGAAGATATTTTGTCTCAAACTGAAATACAAATGAAGTACGAGGGTTATATTAGTAGAGAACAAGATGTCGCTAATAAAATGAATCGCTTGGAAGATGTAAAAATTCCTGAAGGAATAGATTACACAAAAATGTCTAGTTTAAGTTCTGAGGCAATTGAAAAAATGAAAAGATTAAAACCAGTGACAATTGGACAGGCATCTCGAATTAGTGGTATTTCACCGAGTGATATTACTGTTTTATTGGTTTATTTAGGGAGATAACCTTATTTAACGCGTTTTAATGCCTTATCTTTCTTTGTGGTAAGTCATAATATTAAAAATTAAAAAAAACACATTTAAAGCGATGTGTTTTTTTGTTTGATAAAAGGTTGTTTTTCAGTTGATTATAGTTCTGGTTCTACCCAATCACCATTTATTTTTATTAAATCTATTAAAGCATCGACTGCATCTATTTCGTCTACATTTTTCTTAACAACAATTTTTTCTTTATATAAATGTATTTTTCCTGGTCCGGTTCCAACATATCCATAATCAGCGTCGGCCATTTCTCCTGGTCCATTTACAATGCATCCCATAATTCCGATTTTCAACCCTTTTAAATGTGATGTTCTTAATCTAATTTTTTGAGTGGTTTCTTGCAGATCAAAAAGAGTCCTTCCGCATGAAGGGCAGGAAATGTATTCTGTTTTTGAAATTCTAGTCCTTGTTGCTTGTAAAATTCCAAAGGCAGTATCATTTATGGTTTGATTGCTTACGGTTCCTGTCAACCATAATCCATCTCCAAATCCATCAATAAATGTTGCGCCTAAATCAGAAGACGTCCATAATTGAAATGTTTCGGAATCATTGTTTGTTTGGTTAAGCTTTAAAATTACAGGGTTTTTAACATTAAATTTCGCAATATTCATTCTAAAATAACGAAACAATTGTGTTTTATTGCTATAACTTGTACTTAATATTAAGACTACATTTGGGTGCTTTTTTAAATAGTTTAAATCATTTCCTTCTGCGAGCACATTAAGAAAAGCAGTTTGTTCCGGATTGATTTTATCAAGGTATTCCTGTGTGATTAATGGAAAAAATTGACTGTCGTTTTGATATTTTTCCTTCCAAACGGAATAATCAACAATAATTTTTAGTGTTCCTGGAAGCGCAAAATCTATTATGTTTGAACCAATATAAAGAATATCAGCAGCGCGATCCGTAATGTTCCATTTATCCAATGGAACACTGTATCTGTAACCGAATGAATATAAATTAGCGGGTGTAATTTCATTTAAATTAGCTAAATCACCAACAACAACCGGGTGTTTATGTCCTCCTACTCCACTTACTTCTTCTGCATGTTGTTTTTCATAAGTATATGGGTTAAAAACACTTTTATATTCAATCTTTGAAAGATCAAAAACGGACGAATTATCTGTTTTAAATTTATTTAAAAGCTTATTTGCAACAGGTATTTCTGCTTCTGGGTCTTCTGTTAAGCTAACCCTTATTGTATCTCCTAATCCATCTTCTAAAAGTGCTCCAATTCCAACAGCAGATTTAATTCTCCCATCTTCTCCATCTCCAGCTTCTGTAACGCCTAAATGTAATGGGTAGTTATATTTTAATTTTTGTTGCATTTGGTCCACTAACAAGCGATATGCTTGCACCATAACTATAGTATTGCTTGCTTTCATGGATAAAACAATATCATGAAACTCTAGTTTTTCACAGATACGTAAAAATTCCATTGCAGACTCTACCATTCCTTCGGGCGTGTCTCCATACCTACTTAGGATTCTATCTGATAAAGATCCGTGGTTTGTACCAATACGCATGGTTGTTTTTAGTTCTTTACATAGCAAAACTAAAGGGGTGAATTTTAATTCAATTCTTTTTAATTCTTCTAGATAAGACTCGTCATTATATTCAATCTCTTCAAATTTTTTCTTATCAGCAAAGTTCCCTGGATTTATTCGTACTTTTTCTACATGTCTTGCGGCAATTTCTGCTGCGTTTGGTGTAAAGTGGATGTCCGCTACTAACGGCGCATTATATCCTTTTTTTTGTAACCCTTCTTTTATGTTTTTAAGGTTCTCTGCCTCCTTTTTACTTGGCGCTGTTATTCTTACCAACTCTGAACCGGCTTCAATCATTCTAATAGACTGTGCTATTGACCCTTCAGTATCCATCGTGTCTACAGTAGTCATTGATTGCACTCTAATTGGTTCGTCGGAACCAAGACTTAGGATTCCAATGTTAATTTTTTTGGTAGGAAGACGATGCCTAACTAGTGGATTGATACAAAAACCAGATTTCATAATATATTGAGGCTTATAAATAATGTATAAAAATAGCGAATTTAAAGACTTTGAAGTTAAAATTAAGCAGTGTTTTAATCCAGTTTGAAGCTTAATAGTTGTTAATTTTTAGATAGAAACCAGCATTTTGATGTATTTTTACAAAATTATTTCTTAGAATATGGATGCAAATCAAATTAAATTTACAAAAACAAATAGCGACGAATTCTACAAAACGCTTCGCAAAAGAGTAAACCAATACTTTAAAGACAAGGAAATTTCTCGATACGGTAATGCAAATATGGTTGTGAAAACAATCTTTATGCTTTCTCTTTACCTTGTTCCCTTTGTTTTAATTCTAACCTTTGTTGAAGCAAGTTGGCTTTCATTCGTGATGTGGGCCTTAATGGGGTTCGGAATGGCAGGAATTGGATTGTCAGTTATGCACGATGCAAACCATAGTGCTTACTCAAAAAATAAATTCGTTAATGTAGCACTTGGAAAAGTGTTATACATCCTTGGTGGTGTTGATATGAATTGGAGAATTCAACACAATGTTATTCACCATACATATACAAATGTTCCTGGTGTTGATGAAGATATTGATGCCGGAGGAATGTTACGATTCTCACCAATTCAAAAAATGAAGTCCTTTCATAAGTATCAGCATATTTATGCTTGGTTTCTTTATGGATTAATGACATTTTTATGGATTACAACGAAAG
>Ga0102900_1000787_pt1 | contig 9039 bp, 6 predicted proteins | sample Colrivmeta1555C3_FD_78449 | JGI IMG/M metagenome (GOLD analysis project Ga0102900, IMG submission 78449) | Estuarine microbial communities from the Columbia River estuary - metaG 1555C-3 | ecosystem: Environmental > Aquatic > Marine > Intertidal zone > Estuary | place: USA: Columbia River Estuary...
TCGACTAGGAACCCATCTTTTTTCATTTACCATATAACTTATAAATATATAGAGATTGTCTTTAAATAGCGAATGCTTGTATTGTAAAATTAATTAATAATATTTTTAGCTGTTTATAACCTCCTGATGTACTGTTTGCTAATTCCGATGATACATTTCCATACAAACTACCTAATGCATTATAAAATACAGTAGGTGATGTGAGAGTTAAATATCCATATTGCGACATCTTTATAGTTCCTAGAAAATCAGATGTAGCTATCAAACTCATATTTCCACCAACTAATGAAGATGACGCACTTGTAACATCGGTAAAAATTCCAGGTATACTTTTCACAACTGTAGAATTTGCCGGTACACTTATACTGTATTCTGAATAAAATAATATAGACTCTCTGTTTCTCATATTTGTATCGCTTGTAATGCCTAAATCGTCATATCCAAACCTATAAAAACTCTTTATATCACTCATATGTTATACTACAACAATTTTTATGTACTTATTGTCAATGCTCTAAATTTAAATGTTAGAGAAGTAAATCCAGCATATGTCGAACTTGTATATTGTACTTGACCACTAGTAGTTATACTAAATACTACAATTGGGTCATCTCCTGTTCGTGCAGAAGACATTTGCCAATCTGCTCCACGTTGTATTCCATCTAATTCGTAAAATGCATAAAGAGAGCTTGTTGCTAAAACTACTACTGTAACAAATACCTTGAATCCTCTTGTATTGGCGTTTGTAAAAGTCAATCCAATTACATTCGCAGCAGCTGCTTGTGAATTTGCTCCAGAAAATGATACTTGTTTATATATATCACCAATAGTTGGAGTAGAATCAACTGTATTTACTGTTAAATTTCCTGTTGTAATTCCTGTCGTGAAGAATCCAGTCCCACCTGTAATTGATGTAAATCTACCAGTTCCAGCAGTAATCCCTGTAGTCAGATTCAACGTGGACGAAGTGATATTTGTAGTTATTAAATTAGGAATTGTCGCGGTAGTCAGTAAGGCACTAGCTGAAGTAATCCCTGTAGTAAAGAATGCATTACCACTTGTAAATGTTGTTGTGTTTACATTTGTACTGTAAATAGTCTTTGCTACAGCCATTCCACCATTTACTACCATACTGCCATTTGTAATTCCTGTAGATTCTCTTGTATCTAATATGCTCACGAATCCATAATTAAGGTCTAGATTGAATGCTGCACCAATTCCATCAGCATTAAATGTTATAGCATCGTTCTGTTTTGGTGTAGAAAATGTTCTATTTATTAACCTTATTGAACTTTTGCACCTAACATTAGACGTTGAACCATCCCCATATAGTGCATCTCCACCTGAAGATGGGTCTCGTTGTAATTCTATCAATGCAACTGTCGCACTTGTACTTGCACTCACGCTTCTAAATGACGCAACACTTGCTGGATTCCTAGATGCCACTAACAAAGTCGACGAAGATATATTTGTAGTAATTAGATTAGGAATTGTAGCGATAGTTAGTAGAGCACTTGCTGAAGTAATACCTGTAGTAACATTAAGAGTACTTGTAGTAACATTTGTAGTAATTAGATTAGGGATTGTTGCGATAGTTAGTAGAGCACTTGCTGAAGTAATACCTGTAGTCAGATTCAACGTGGACGAAGTGATATTTGTAGTTATTAAATTAGGAATTGTAGCGATAGTTAGTAAAGCGGTAGTTGAAGTAATCCCTGTAGTCAATGTTATCGTAGCTGCAGTGATGTCAGTAGAGATGAATGTAGGAATTCTACCAGTGCCAATAACATCTAATTTAAATGAAGGACTTGTATTCCCCCCTATTCCGATGTTTCCAGATGTCAATATTGACATCCAATTACTCGTTGCAAAGATGTCGGTGAATAGTATTGGTGCAGAAGTTCCACCAGCAGTTTGACCAGATTGGATAAATGTACCAGTTGCACTTGTTGTTATTCTAAGACGATTACCTGTATTTCCCACTGTAAATATTCCCCTCACCTGCCCTTCGTTACTAACAACATTATCTGTAACCGATATCGACCCACCAGTAACAGTAGACATCACTAGAGTAGAAATTGTAGCATTAGGACAAATAATATTTTCTGTACTGATTGAAGTTGCATTTAATGTATTACTTATATATATACTTTTAGAGACTCCTAAACCACCATATACAGTAAGAGCTCCGATTGTAGGACCAGTAGAATCATCCGTAGATAGAATTCTAGTACCACCAGTAGGGTCTACTGTGAAAATTGGATTAGAGGAGTTATCTAATGCTTGTAGACGTATAGAAGTCATTAAATTAAACTATATAAAAAAATTGATAAACAAATTCGCCAATTTGTATGTATTTGTAATGATTTATTTGTATTTTCTGTCCAACAATTTTCTCTTGATATATGAAGTAGACGCCATATCTTTTGCAGACGAAAATAATGCGGCTTTATCATACTTATAATACCAAGCAGCATCATGATTGTCTGGTACAACTAAAATCTCACAACCAACTTCCTTTTCACACCAATCTTGATAATCCTTTAATTTGTCCGAGTCCTTCTTTTTGGTACTTGGTTTTGCAAATCGCTTGGTTTCAGTAGCTGGTGGTTTTGGAAATCTAAGTCCGTCTGCAACAACAAAATCTTCATTCTTATAATAATCTAATTCTACATTGTTTAATTTCTTGAATTGGCACTTTTCGTCACAATACATCATTCTGTCAGTCTTCCCCTTGCAATCTTTACCGCCATTAGCGGGGTATGGGTTATTACATTTTCTAACTTGTTTATAACTATCTGAACAGTTTTTACAATTGAATTTTGGATTTGTATTTGCCCAAACGCTCCATCCTCCATCTACTGGGGCTTTTGCCTGTTCAGCGATTAATTCTGCTGCCTTTACTCTGTCTAGTATGATTGTTTTTTCAGCTTCAGCATCTTTTTTAGCCTGTTCTATTTCAGCTTCAGCTTCTTTTTTAGTCTGTTGGATATTATAATATGCTACTCCCGAGATTGTAGCGATTAATACTAGTGCAACTATTCCGATAATCAAGTATTGCATTTATATAACTACTTTGGAAAAAAAATGAAGTATTTCTGTAGAGTGTTTCGTATTGAAAGACGTTTCTGTAAATTAAAGTGACAATGTTTCGTATAGAATATGTATTTAAAAGGAACGGTAATTTACAAGTACAATGCCAGAATTCAGAACAAAGTCTGAATGTTTGGAATATTCTACCAAAATGAATCTGGCATTCTATCAGAGAGACCTCAATGGTAAATCTGAAAAAATATTCATATCCGATACCCATGAAAAAATTTATGAAAATATCATCTCTGGAAAGAATAACTACTACGAGACATGGAGTGCCCACCAACCTTTAAAATTATACATTGATTATGATAAAAAGGCTAATTCGACTAATACTGGAAATCATGTAAATGATATAGTCAATATTATAAAGAGTGTATGTGACATTATACAGAACAAAATACAGGTATATATTCTTAAAAGTTACCCAGATGAAGAAAAAAAAAGTTATCATATAATCTTTGAAGGAATTCACTTTCAGAATTACAGAATAATCAAAAGTTTTATGGAGGAAAAATTAAAGCCATTATTTCCAGGATTGTTCGCTGACAATATTATAGACACAAAGGTATATGCACCTATATGTTTAAGAAGTTTACTTTGTACTAAATTTGGTCAAAATAGACCATTATTTCTACTAGATTATGACACCTTTATGAATGACTTGAATGAAAAAATAGACAATAAAGTCACTCTAGAAGTTTATAAAAGTACATGTATCACATTTATTAGGGAAAGCTCTATACTTTATACATACAAGACTGAAAAAAAGAGAGATTCCAACTCTAAAAAGGTACATTTAAGAACAGACTCTGACATTTATACAGATAAGGAAATCATTAAAAAATACATAGACGTCCTAGACCCTAGTAGATACACTGATAGAAACAAGTGGTTGAATATAGGCTATATATTACATAGTATTAGTACAGAACTATATGACATCTGGCATTACTTTTCAATGAAATGGGACAAGTATTCGGAATCTGATTGTGATATAGCTTGGAATTCCTTTAGTAGTGGTGAAAAGGTCCATACTATTCACAACTTGATACATTTAGCAAACATTGATAATCCATCCGAGTGCGCATTACTGACAAATGATATCCCAGAACATGATATAAAATATCTTAGGCCATTTGACAATGTAATTTCTAAATTGATATATCGGATGTATGGACAGAAATTTGTGTGTAGCAACCCAGAAAAGAATGAATGGTATCACTTTAATGAAATACGGTGGATAAAGGAAAACAAGAGTCATAATCTCCGTAAAAAAATGATTAATGAAGTATTCCAGAAGGTTGAAGCGCATAGGCGGGCTCTAGTAAAAGAGTGCGCAGATGAAGAAATAATAAAGAACTATCATTACATTCTCAAGATTCTTGGGTCTGGTACAAAGTTGAATTGTCTTGAATTGGAATTTTACAACTCAAAATTTTACAAAATTATAGACCAAAACAAACATCTACTCGGATTTGACAATGGTGTTTTTGATTTGGACACTATGGAATTCAGAGTAGGATTGTCAACTGATTATATAAGTATGACTACTGGTTATTCATATTCTGAAGTGTCAAAGAGTAGTGTTATCTATCAAAAATTAATTAAACTTGTAAAACAAATATTACCAGACAAGGACACGCGAGATTTTACATTAAAGGCATTATCATCATGTCTTGATGGATATACTGTCGATGAAAATTTCTATATTTTCACTGGTAAAAACAGTACAGGAGGAAATGGAAAGAGTACTCTTGTAGACTTGACAATGAAGGCTCTTGGAGATTACGCATGCAATCCACCTGTTACTTTACTTACAGCTAAACGTGAGTCTAGTAGTAATGCTAATAGTGCTTTAGTCGGTATTATGAACAAGAGATTGGCGTTAATGCAAGAACCAGAGGTCTCTGATGTGATTCAAGCAGGTATAATGAAGGGCCTAACTGGTGGAGACAAGGTATCTACGAGAGAATTACATTCCTCTCAGATTGAATTCAAACCTCACGCCAAGTTTATTATCTGTTGTAACAAAATGCCAGGTATTTCAGATATAGATGGAGGAGTAATCAGAAGAATAAAGATTACAGAATTTACATCGAGGTTCGTAGACAATCCTAAATACAATGAAGATGGGATTCATGAGTTTATGATTGATAGGACTATCAAAGACAAATATGACGAGTATGCTCCAGTATTCATGTGTATACTTTTAGATTATTACACGTTGTATAAATCAGAAGGTCTAGTTCCACCTGAATCTGTACTCAAAGTCACCAAGAAGTATGAGAATGACAATAATGCTATAAAATACTTTATAGATGAGAATATAACGAAAAATAAAGACTCTTTTATAACTAGAGATGAAATCAAGGAAATGTACAAGAATGACTTCACATTAAAGACGTCTTTTAAAAAGTTTCCAGACTTTATCAGACAATTTGAAGATTACTTGAATGTAGAATTTAAAATGGATAGGAAAAAGATATATAGACTAGTAGGTTATTCAATAAAGTATAATGCAATTGAAGATGACGATACAGAAGAAGAAAAAGTTGTATAATTTTTTTTAACTCATTTAAAATTTTTTTTTCTAAACTACAAGTATAACCAATGTCTCACTCGTATCATGTCAATCACGAATTCGCTTCTATCAAAGCTGCTTCACAAAAATCAATTGTCGTTAACTTGACTGGAGCAACTACTTTGACCACTGGTCAATCAGGGACTCACTTTTTTGTTAGTTCTACCGCCGCAACAGCTGTTACTCTTCCAGCTGCAACTGCTGGTGTCAACTTTCGAATCACTGTTGGTGCCACTGCTGCTTCACACTCTATTGTTGCCCCGAGTGCAATTCTTCACGGAACCATCATTGGTGCTGCATCTACTGGAGGTGGCTTAATGTCCCCAGCTGCAAGTACTTCTTTGACTACCACTGCTGGCTCTGCTATTGGTGATACCGTTTCATTGACTTCAAATGGTGCTAGATGGTTCGTTAGTGGAAATGCAAGAAACTTCAACGCTTTTGTTGTCGCTTAATTTCACTACATTCGTTCAATACTGATTAAAATTATACACATTATCTCTAATGGAAATCACAAAAGATAACTTTCAGTCAGAATACAAAATTTTTATGGAAATGTACACTGAAGCCCAAGAAAAATTCATTAATACAAAAATTGTTGATAATGACACTTATATTAAATGCCTGGAGTACTCTTTTAGATTAACAGAGTATTTCAATCCTATCCATCCATTAAAGTACATTGACCACCTCGAGTTGATAAAGAATTTGTATTACATCAGAGCGGAATTGCTCGTGCGAACTGTCGGTGTAGATACGACAAAGCCAAAATTATCAGACGAAGACAAACAGGTATTTTATACAGTTGTAGCTCTTCTTAGAAAATCTCTTAGTGTTGACCCACTATACCTGCAAGCAATGGAATTGTTTAAAGTAACCTTTATTTACCTAACAATTTACAATGCTAATATTGAAGAAAATATCACATATCTAAAACAGGTCTTGTATATTTATCCACAAGATTTTCAATTACAATTCAATCTTGGTTTTGCATATCAGAGAAAGAATGACCTTGAAAATTCTATAGCTCATTATAAACTTGCATTGGGAATAATCAATCTTCATCATGAACAGAATGATGTGCTCTTGAAATTCAAGGTAAAATGCTATAATGGTCTAGGTAGTGTATACTATACTGTCCAAGATAGAGAGTTGGCAAAGTATTACTTTCTCAAAGCATTAGAAGAAATGCCAGATGACCCTGATATCAATAACCAATTAGGAGTAATCTACACCGAGTTACGAATTACTGACAAGGCGATACATCATTACAAACATGGTATTAACAATTTCTCTAATTCACATATTTCAAATGACGCCGATATGTTGATTGCTAGTCTTTATATGAATATGGGATTAGCGTTATGTTATCAATGTGATTTTGAATCAGCTATAGAATCCTATAACAAGGCATTGAAATACAAACCAAGATTGTCTTTGGCATATCAAAACAAATTACTAGATTTGAATTACATTTCTCATCTCATTGAAGACCCTATGTATATTGCGAATCTTCATAAAAATATTACAAACATTTATGAGACTGTTATAACAGATTACAAAGTCAGTCTACCAGGATACAAAGTAAAGGTAGATTCTGAAAAATTAAACATTGGATTTGTTTCAGGTGACTTTATATGTCATCCAGTCAGTTATTTTATAACTGGAATTCTAAAGAATCTAGACACGACCAAGTTTAATGTCACATGTTACACTGGAAAGATAATAAATGTACAAGGAGAATATCCAAACTGCAAGTGGGTAACTACCAAGGGTAAAAGTAATGTAGAATTAGCAGAAATAATTAAATTGGACAAGATAGACATATTATTCGACCTGTCTGGACATACTGGTGATAACCGTCTCGATACATTTGTATTGAAACCTGCACCTATCCAAATTAGTTACTGTGGATACCCTGGGTCAAGTGGAATTAAATCAATGGACTACCGTCTAACTGATAGAGTTGCAGACTGTAAAAAGTCTGAAAGATATTACCGTGAAAAATTGGTATACTTACCAGATACATTCTTAAATTATACTCCTGCTATAGACACTAAAATGGCATTTTTAACAAGTGAATCAGAATCCCCATACAAGAAAAATGGATACATTACATTCGGATGTTTTAACAGATTCAATAAGATTAATGACCTTGTAATAAAGTGCTGGGAGAGAATTTTACAAGGAGCAGAGAATGCAAGACTTGTAATAAAGACAAAGGAATTCTTGACAAAAGAAATAAAGGAAAAGTTTTTAGGGTCGTTTGGTGACCAGAGTGTACTGGAGAGAATTCAAATCCTTGATTATTCAGATACGTACGTAGACCATTTACCAGATTACAATTTGATGGACGTATCTCTCGATACATTCCCATATTCCGGAACTACAACTAGTTGTGAATCACTCTACATGGGTGTACCTGTATTAACAATATATGACAATGTAAAATATCTCCATTCACAGAATGTTACATCATCTCTATTAACAAGCTGCGGACTTTCAGATTACATTACTCATTCAGAGGGAGAATATGTATGTAAGGCCATAGAATTAGCTACATCATTTAAAGACACTAAAGAAGATGTTAGAAGAAAATTTCTAGAGTCTCCTATTTCTGATACAAGAGGTTTTGTATCAAACTTTCAAGATACTTTACGAAAGGTTTACAATGAGCACAAGTGGTAAAAAAACATCTGTTATTACAAATATTCTAGTACTTTACGATAGATAGAGATATACTAGGTAGTTCAAACATTCTTGTTAAAAATTGGTAAAACAATTAAAAATTATATGCCAGATACAGCATACTTAGATATAAGTTGCTTGGTTAACTATCACTTGTAGTATTAGTTAACTATTGATGTATCGGTAATGCTGACTTTATTATTGTAAATGACTCTAGTTTGTCAGAACTATTTAGTAAAATTGACGAGATTACAAGTCGTCTTTAAAGACTCCATTGACTATATCTGAAAATTTTACAAACTCTATATTCATCCCTTTCCAGAAGTCTAGAAGTAATCTTTTTTCTTGACTACATTCGCCAAAAATTTTTATATTACCTTCTGTAAGCTCATATTCCTGAAATGCCACACATACAATTCGTAACGGTTTGTTGTACAATCTAGGAATATCACTATACTTGTATGGTACTCCTAGAACCTTTTCTCCAGCAGTACCTGATGTAGTCCAGTTCCTGGTCTTCACCTCATAGATGTATTTATCTGTCTCCAAGTCTGGTAGATATCCGTTTATATTCTTTGGTTTATACACTTTTGCACCACATCTTACAAGTGTATCTTGTACAAGTGTCTCTCCAAGAGTTGTAGTCCATTGATTATTATCGGTTTGACCAATCA
>Ga0102900_1000806_pt1 | contig 8911 bp, 8 predicted proteins | sample Colrivmeta1555C3_FD_78449 | JGI IMG/M metagenome (GOLD analysis project Ga0102900, IMG submission 78449) | Estuarine microbial communities from the Columbia River estuary - metaG 1555C-3 | ecosystem: Environmental > Aquatic > Marine > Intertidal zone > Estuary | place: USA: Columbia River Estuary...
CTATTCATGACATGAGATATAAAAGCGCCTTAAAATGGACATTTATCTTATCTTATTTACGCCATAATTACTCAAAAAAAGATGTATTAATTGTATTGGCAAGAAATTTTTGGTTAATCCCAATTTTAACCATAAATATTATACAAATTTTAATTAAACGATATTTTTGATTTGATAATTTAAAGCTGCATCGACAGATTAAATTTTTCGAATATAAATACTACTGCCGTTTAATTGATCCTTTTCGTTTAGACTTTCGTTAAAGACAACTTGGTGCTTTTGTTTCAATAAGTCATTAAAAAACAGAATTTCATAATCAGGATTGTTTTGTAGAAATGATCGTAGTAAATAAGCTTCATTCCAGTTTCTTCCTGAATTTATCCATTCTTCTGGGTATTCAAAAGGGAAAAATATATCGTGAATATGAATGATTACGCCACTATCTAAAACTGGAAAAACATGAAAAAATAAATAATTTACATCTGAACCAGTTTTCGAAACATGGCTACTGTCAATAAATAATATGTCATTTTTTTTCAGCGTTTTAAATTTTTCTAATTCTATTTTTTGAACTTGCTGAGTTATTATTTCTGTATTCTTCCAGTCATTTTCAGTTAATAGTAATTCCAATCGATTAGGATTTGGTTCAATGAATGTGAATGAAATATCTTTTTTAAGGTGTTTTTCATTTACGTCCAACATTAAGGCGGAAGAATAACCAGATCCAATTTCAATAATTCTACTTGGCTCAAAATATTGCAGGATACAATGCAAAACTTTTCCGTCTGTAGATGGGAACCAGTCATTTTTTAATTGATAGCGATCTTTCGGAGTTGAATTCCAGTTGGATACAATATTTAAAAATGGTTTAAAATTATTTAATAATTCTAATTGATTAGACTCTTCTAACTTGATGTCGTTTAAAGAGTCATTTGTTGTTTTATTTTTGCGGTAGTCTTCTAAATCAACAATGGGGGAGTAGTAGTGCCCTGCAGGAAAACAGCACAAACGGGTATAAGTTAACCCTTCTTTAAAAATGTTTTTAATTCGTTTAAAGTAATATAGTACTTTCATTAATAATAATTTTTAAGCTCAAATGTAAATAAAAGGTTTCGTTATTTATGTCAATTCTTTATTTTGAATTTTGCTGTCCTGATTTGTATTTATGATTAATAAGGTCATAACAAAGGGTAGAATTGGAGCACGAATTCGAACGAGTACACCATATATAATGGATGTGAATCCAGCCATTAAAGCAACAATTAACACAAAAGTCAGTATAAAAATAAGAATTTGATTGGTCCTGATTTTTTTAATAAAAGTTCGTCTATTTCCACCAATAAATAGACGGTAAATGAAAAACATAATTAATAAACTTTCAATCCCATTAAGGAACAATCCAAAAGAAAGTGCATTCCATGGATAGGGTTGTAAAACACCACTAAGTATAGCAATAGGGATTGTTTTTAGAATTCCAATTGGGGTATATTCAATTTCTCCAAGACTATACTTATTTTGTCCATAAGTAGCATTGTTTTGAAAGTCTTGCTGAATTACAACTGCATTTTGAAGGAGCTCATTAGAATCCTCAAGATTAGACTGAGTTTGATTTCCAATATACATTGTCAAAAAGCCAACAATAAAACTAAAACCAAAAATTTTAAGACTAAATTTAAAAAGAGGGGATTGTTTTGACTTCTGTATGAGATTGTTAAATACTGCAATAATAAATGGTAAAAAGATCGCTGCGAGCATAAAACTTCTTGTATTCATTAGTGTTAAAAAGATGATTGATATTCCAAGCCACCATCTGAATTTTTGTCTTTCGTTTAATACGAAGATTCGATATAAGTAATACATCAAATAATAAATGCTTATTACAACAATGGTGTCTTTAGATATTCCTGAGCACCAAAAGGAGACTGATGGTAAGAATAGAATTACATACTTGAGTAGTTTGGTTTTGAACAAATTAGTTTGTTTAGCTATCTGGTAAATTTTCCAGTTTGCATTTGCCATTAAGAATGCAAAAATAAAGGTACTGGCTAGATAGCTTTTAAAGGTTATTAAAGCAAAGATTGAAGTTATCTTACTTACAAGAAAGCTCTCATGTTCATAATAGATCCAAACGGGAGGATAGCCAGTTGTTTGATTGTATGCGTAATGATAGTTTAATTGGCTTGATTCGCTAAAAAGTTGTGTGAAATATTCAGTTGGTGATTCAATAAAAAGATTAGCTAAAACTTTTGCTCCATCCCAGTATGCTAATGTGTCTCCGCCGTTTAAAATTCCAATGTAATAACCTGCAAAAAAAAGTGCGAAAATAATTTTAAAACTAAAATTTGCTCGAAATAACTTTGGTTCATCATTATTCTTGTTCAAATAAGTTAGCATGAAAAGAATCATTAACCATAGAAGGGCAGAAATGAGGTCAATTGGACTTAAATAATTAGTTAATGGGTATAAATTCATTGATTATTATTCATGATGATACGGCTCTCCTTTCAATATAGTGAAAGATCGATATAATTGTTCGAAAAATATCATTCGAATCATTTGATGCGAAAAAGTCATTTTAGATAAACTTATTTTGGCATTTGCTAATTGATAAAGTTCTTCAGAAAAGCCATATGCTCCACCTATAATGAAATTAATACTTTTTCCACCTTGATTCATCTTTTTTTGTAAGAAATTTGAGAACTTTACGGATGAATATTGATCTCCATTTTCATCTAGTAGGATTATTGGAGATGCTTTGTCAATCTTTGAAAGTAATAATTTACTTTCTGCACTTTTAATTTGATCAATTGTCAACTTTTTAGTGTCTTTTAAATCGGGTATTTCAATTTTTTCAACCTTCGCATAATGAGATAATCGATTTAAATATTCTTTTTCACCCTTTTCTAAAAATGGCTTACCAGTCTTCCCAATACAAATCACTTTTATTTTCATTGTCCTCAAATTTACAATACTTTTTTGTTTGATTCTAGGATTGTTAATAGGGATGTGCACATGATTTCGTTAATTGAATAAAGAAATACTCAATTTAAACGTTAATTTTGGGCACTGTTCTTGATGTAATTTGAAAAAAAAATACAAATGAATACATTTCTTGCATTATTAACCTCCGTAATATTTTCGTTGAATTTCTCAAGTGAAGTTCCTTATAGTTCTCTTGAAAAAGCATTTAAGGCTAATCAATCTGCTGATATTGTGTCGTTGGGGAAAGAAATGATGGTGATTAATATTCTATCCAACGAAGGAGTTTATAGTAGTCAGCAAGCAACTTTGGTGTTGAAAAACTTCTTTTCAAAGCATCCAGGAAATTCTTTTGAATATACATTTAAGGGAAAACAAACTTCTGATGGTGCTTTTGCAATTGCAAATTATTTTTCGAAATCTGAAAAATATAGAGTGACCATTCATTTCAAAAAAATCAATGCAAGTTATAAAATTGAAAGTCTTTCTATTGAGAAAGATTAATTGATTCTTGTATACGAAAATCTTAAAAAGTAAATTTATCATATGATTAACGAAATTATCGATAATGCCTTTATTGAGGATGTTGGAGACGGTGACCATTCAACTTTAGCATGTGTTGATGAGAATGCAATAGGTAAAGCGAAACTTTTAGTGAAAGATGAAGGAATAATCGCTGGTGTTGAATTGGCAATTAAAATCTTTAAAAGATTTGATCCTGAATTGGAAATAGAAGTTTTTATTCAAGATGGAGAAAGGGTTAAATATGGGGACGTTGTTTTTGAAGTGAAAGGTAAATCTCGCTCTATTCTAACAACAGAAAGATTAGTGTTGAATTTCATGCAGCTTATGAGTGGCATTGCAACAAAAACAAAGAGTATTGTAAACATAATTGACGGGACCAATGTAAAATTGTTAGACACTCGGAAAACGACTCCAGGCATCAGGTATATGGAGAAGTGGGCTGTGCGCATTGGGGGAGGGCACAATCATCGTTTTGCACTTTATGATATGGTGATGCTTAAGGATAATCATGTTGATTATGCAGGTGGAATTGAAAATGCAATTTTAAGAACCAAAAAATACTTAGCAGAAAAAGATAAGGACCTTAAGATAGAAATTGAAGTGCGTAGCTTGGATGAATTGAAACAAGTCTTATCTGTTGGTAAAGTGGATCGTATTATGTTGGATAATTTTAGTCCAGCCGAAATAAAAGAAGCTCTAATTTTAATTCCTGATAATTTTGAAACGGAAGCTTCTGGTGGAATAACGATTGATACAATTCGCTCGTATGCTGAGACTGGGGTTGATTATATTTCTGTTGGAGCTTTAACGCATAGTGCTAAAAGTTTAGACATGTCGTTAAAAGCAACATACTTTTAATTTAATCATCAAGTAAGTCTGAATTATTTCTTTCTTTTTTTTGCTTTTTTTCAGGAATAATGAATGATCCTCCAAGGATAATTATTCCTGTTACGATGATGTAAAAGCCATAGGGGAGTCTAAATTGTAGAAAAACCAATCCTATAAACAGGATAAAACTTCCAAACCAATAAAAGAAGTTAAAAAGATTTCCATGTTTGCCTGTTTGGAATGTTAATAGGTTTAAAATCAATCCCAAAGCACCTGATACCATGAAGATTATTTTTGCATGGTAAATTGAAATGTAATTTCGTCCAACTCCTCCAAAGATGACAATTGCCATAACGAATGAAAGAGCAAAACAAATTCCAGCGATTTTCTTTAGCATTTAGTTTTTTTCTGGTGAATGTAATTTGCAATATCTAATAAAAAGTCAGTGTCTTCTTCAATCTTATTTCCAATTACAACAATATTGGCACCTGCATTATGTAATTCGTTGATTGACTCAATACTGGAAATTCCTCCTCCAATTATTATAGGTGTATCTAGATTTTTCAGTTCTGAAATAACTTCCCTTGGTACATGTTTTTTTGCGCCACTTCCTGCATCTAGGAATAGAATTTTTTTCCCTTGAAGTATCCCTGCTTTAGCGGTATTCAAAATAATATTTGTTTTGTCTGAAGGTATAGGTGTTGTTTGGCTAACATATGCTACAGATGATTGGTTTCCTCCATCAATTAATATGTAAGCAGTTGGCAGGACTTCTATATCCATGTCATAGACTTCGTTGGCACTTAATACATGGTGACCAATTAGATAGTCTGGATTTCGACCTGAAATTAGGCTCAGATAAAGTAACCCATCAGCCTTATTGCTTATTTGGTGAGATGCGCCAGGGAAAATAATTACCGGTATGGCAGACTTTTCTTTTAAGTAAGAGACTGTATTTTCAAATTGCTCTCTAGTAACAGTTGATCCTCCAACAAAGAGAAAATCAATTTTGGCAAAATGAGATTTATTTATAATCTCATCCAATTGCTCTTTTTTGTTGCACTTGTCAGGGTCAATTAAAACAGCTATTTGCTTTTCTTGCTTACTTATTAAGTTATAAATGGAATTATCGTTTCTCAATTTTATCTGAATTAATTGATATGATTGTTTCTTTATGTTCAAATATATCTAATTTAACGAAAAGGTGATGGTCAGGATTAATAATTTCACCGAACCACTGTCCCTTCTGATTTTTATCTAGGAGTAGTTCTGTTTTAAAAATGATTTTTTTCCTACCAGCTAGTTTGTAAAGGGCTTCTTTTGCAGACCATAATCTAGTTACCTCTTTATAGTTTTCTATGTCAAATTTATTTTTTTCGTTTTCAGAAAGGAACTTATGTTTTACGGCATGAATTGTCTCTCTATATGGTTCAAGGTCTAGTCCAATTTTGTAGGCTTTATTAATTGCTATGCCAACCATATTCTTTCGATGACTGATAGAGATAAAACCTTCGTTCTCAATAAATGGAGCTCCATGAATGTCATAATGAATATGCTGGAAGCCAAATAACTGATGTCTCAATATTCGAGTGGCTACAAATTCACGTTGCCTGTCAATGTGTTTAAATGATTTTAATCGTTCAATTTCTTGAGTCGTTAAATTGTCTAGGTAGTTTACTGGATTAAAATCATCAAAATCCATTAAGTGAATTCGTGTTGAATTACTTATTAGAGTAGTGTATGTATAGTCTTTTAACATCAGATACAAAGTAAGTAAATTTCTTCTAGAATAAATTAGACGTGTATAATTTGGTGAAAAATGAGTATTTATTTAAATCAAACATTTAGAGAAAGAAGTTACATTTGTTAAAGTAAGTTAAGATTAATTCGATTATATTTTTTTAACAATTAATTAAATCCGCCCGAATTTTTCTATATTTACGCGCTTTACTAGAGCAACTTATGTAATTATTTTAAATTGTACTTATGTTACGAAAACTTAACTTAATCCTTGTAAGCTTCTTACTTACAATGTCTTATGGCTTCTCTCAGTCAGGACTTGGTACTATTAAAGGTACCGTGAAAGACTCGGATTCAAAACAACCAATTCCCTTTACGAAAGTAATTTTAAAACAAAATGGACTTGTAAAAGGGGGAGCAAACACAGATTTTGATGGTAACTTCCAGATTAACTCTGTTTCTGCAGGAGAATACGATGTCGAAGTTCGAAATGAAACTGAAGGTTACCAACCACTATCTTTAGAAGGGGTAATTGTTAGTTCAGAAAAAATCACTTTCCTTGATAATTTAGCAATTGGTAAGGCTAAAGATGTTCAAGAGATTGATGAGATGAAAGTTGTTGCTTATAAAGTCCCACTTATTAATAAAGATGGTGGTGCTTCTGGAGCAACAGTAACAAGAGAGGATATAGCACGTTTACCTGTGCGTTCTGCAGCTGGAGTTGCCGGAACAGTAGGTGGTGTAAATCAATCTGAAGGAGATGGTGGTATCAGTGTTCGTGGTTCACGTTCTGATGGTACTTACTTCTATATTGATGGTATTAAAGTTCGTGGTTCTTCTAGTTTGCCTAAATCAGCCATTGAAGAAGTAACGGTTATTACAGGGGGGCTTCCTGCAAACTATGGTGATGTTACCGGTGGTATTATCTCTGTAACAACGCGTGGACCTTCTGCAAAATATTTTGGATCTGCTGAGGCTGTAACTTCGGGTTTCTATTTCAATGGAAAAGATCCAGACGGATATGATGGTAAAGTTTTTGGTTTAGATAAATACGGATATAACTTATTTGAAGGTATGTTCTCTGGTCCACTTTGGATGCAGAAAGATTCTTTAGGTAATAAAACAAAACCAAGATTAGGTTTCTTAGTTTCTGCTAATATTACAGATCAACTTGATAGTAGACCAATCGCTGGTGGGGGGTATAGAATTAAGAAAGATGTTCGTGATTCTTTATTGTCTAATCCTTTAAGACCAACATCTTCTGGAAATGGTACATTCCATAATGCACAGTTTTTAAGAAATCCTGTTGATGAAGATGGTAATCCAACGGATGATTCAGATTTCGAGAAAGTTAAATGGAGAATGAACGCTCGTTCAACGAATGTTTCAGGTCAAGCAAAAATTGATGTTAATACTGGACCATCAGTAAATTTATCTTTCGGTGGATCTTTAAATTACAACTGGGGTTCTAGTTATTCTTATTCTGGATCTTTATTAAATTTCCAAAACTTCGGAGCATACAAATCTTTAGATTATAGAGTTTTTGGACGTTTCACGCAACGTTTCGCGAATAACCAAGAGGGAAGTAGCTCTAAAATTAAAAGTGCATACTACTCTATAATGGTTGATTACTCTAAAACAAAAGATGATCAGTTTGATCCAAAGCATGAGTATAATATCTTCAACTATGGTCATGTTGGTACATTTACTACAACAAGAAGACCATCTTATACAAGAAATCCTGTTACTAACATAATGGAACATGATGGATTCAAAGATGTTGAAGTTGATTTCATTCCTTCTGAAACAAATGCTGCTTTAGCTGCAATTACTTCTCAGTATTATGATATCTATGAAGGAAATCCAATTGGTAACTACGAGAATTTATTTCAAATCCAACAAGGAAACGCATTAAGAAATGGTGATGCACCAGGAAGCGTTTATTCTATTTGGAGTAATATTGGATCACCTTACAACTATTTTGGAAAATCTGAAAATGACCAATTCCGTGTAACAGGTTCTGGTTCTGTAAATATCGGTGATCACTCTTTATCTTTAGGATTTGAGTTTGAACAAAGATGGGACAGAGGTTGGTCTGCTGGTACAACTACTGGTGGAGGAACACAAGGACCAATGGGTATTTGGACAATTGCTCGTCAGTTAACTAACTTCCACATTACTGAGTTAGATAAATCAACTGGGGTATTAACGAATGAAGATGGATTTGGTTATTTAACGTATGACCGTTTGAATACTGGTTATGCCTCAACTTCTGGAACAGGTAATTATGGAGGTCAACAAAACGACGACAACCAAACATTCTTTGATTACAATTTAAGAACTTATCTTACAGAGCAAGGTTTCATTAACGGTGGAGCTGCTGGTACTGATTTTATTGATATTGATCAATACGATCCTAATATCTATAGCTTTGACATGTTCTCTCCAGATGAGTTATTAAATGGAGGTAATTCTTTTGTTTCTTATTATGGATTTGATCATACTGGGAAAAAAGTTAGAGGAACTACAGATATCAATGATTACTTTAATAAGTATGATGATAATGGTAACTACGAGCGTTTTGTAGGTGCTTTCCAACCGATTTATATGGCTGGTTATGTGATGGATAAATTTGCCTTTAGAGACATCGTATTTAATGTTGGTGTTCGTGTCGATGTATTTGATGCAAATCAACCAGTATTAAAAGATCCATTCTTATTCTACAATGCTAGAACTGTTTCAGAAGCGAAAGCTGAATTAGCAAATGATGCTACTTTAACTTGGATTGATGTTCCTTCAGCAATGGGAGATGATTATGTTGTTTATGTTAATGATGTAA
>Ga0102900_1000818_pt1 | contig 8815 bp, 9 predicted proteins | sample Colrivmeta1555C3_FD_78449 | JGI IMG/M metagenome (GOLD analysis project Ga0102900, IMG submission 78449) | Estuarine microbial communities from the Columbia River estuary - metaG 1555C-3 | ecosystem: Environmental > Aquatic > Marine > Intertidal zone > Estuary | place: USA: Columbia River Estuary...
TGAATATGGCGGAACTGCTGGAGCTGTTACAATCGAAGATGTTATTGAGGAAATTTTTGGTGAAATTGAGGATGAACACGATGTAGAAGATTTGCTGGAAGAAGAAATAAATGAAGGAGAATATTTGTTTTCTGCACGTCATGAAATTGATTATTTGAATGATGAGTACAAACTTAATCTTCAGGAAAGTGAAGATTATGAAACACTTGGCGGTCTGATTTTGGACCACCTAGAAAACATTCCAGAAGCTGGCACTAGAGTTGAAATAGACGGAATCATCATGGAAATAACAGAAGTAAGTGATAACAGAATAAATACAGTACGTCTCTATAAATAGTATGATACGTTTGTGTTTGTTTCTCGGTTTGATTATTTCAATGAATGGTTTTAGTCAAACACATCATAGCTACAATTTACCAAAAGAATTAAATGAAATTTCCGGTATTGCCTCAATTGGAGACACCTTAATAGCTGCAATTAATGATGGCGGAAATGAACCGCTTATCTATCTACTTAATTTTAATGGGGAAGTTGTAAAATCGGTTTTTGTTAAAAACAGTCAAAATGTTGATTGGGAAGACATTGCTTCAGATGGAATACATTTGTACATTGGAGATATTGGAAACAATACCAACAAAAGAAAAGACCTTTCAATTTACATTGTGAGTATTGATGAGGTGTTAACAAACTCAATCGTAGATGCAAAGAAGATTAGCTATAACTACGAAGATCAAATTGATTTTCCACCAAACAAAGATGAACTTTTTTACGATGCAGAAGGACTAGCTTTTTACAAAGGAAGTTTATGGGTGCTTACAAAAAACAGATCGTCATCAGGAACTGCATATCTATATAAAATCCCAAAAAATCCTGGTAATCATACCGCACAAAAAGTTACAGAAGTCTTCATTGGTGAAAACGGATGGCTGTCTGATGGGATTACAGCCTTTGATATTACTAATGACATTTTTTATGCATTAACGTATGACAAGATTTTTACTATGAGTTTCAACAACAATTCACTAGCCATTCTAAATAAGAAAGATATAGTGAGTTTAAAACAACGAGAATCACTCATTGTTTTAAAAAACGGAACGATTTGGTTGGCAGATGAAAAGCACATGCTATTAGGGGACGCGAAACTATATGAATACTATAATGATTGATTTATCTAAATATAAGGGAGTTATTTTTGATATGGACGGGGTTTTAATAGACTCTGAGCCACTTTGGAAAATAGCAATGGAAGAAGTGTTTACTAAAGTTGGATGCCCTTTAACACGGAATGATTTTCAAAAAACGGTCGGACTTCGTATAGATGAAGTGATTAGCTATTGGTTTAATCATACAGGGTGGAAAAATTATTCCGAAAAGGAGGTGGAAGATTTAATTATTAACAGAATGGTTGATCTTATCCAAAAGAATGGCGAGCCACTTGTTGGGGTAATAGAAACATTAAATTTTTTAAAAGAAAAAGGAGTTAAAATTGGTTTAGCAACGTCTTCATACACAGTTTTAATAAAAGCAGTGTTAAACACTTTAAACATTGAATCAATGTTTGATTTCGTGCATTCCGCAGAGGATGAACGTTACGGAAAACCACACCCTGCAGTATATTTAACCGTTGCTGATAAATTATCGATACAACCACAAAATTGTTTGGTAATAGAAGATTCCTTAAACGGAATAATTTCTGGAAAAGCCGCAAAAATGAAGGTAGTTTGTATTCCCGAAAAAACACATACACCAGAACCAAAATTAATGCTCGCAGATTACCATTTTGTGACAATGAACGAATTTTTAAATGCAATTAAATGATAAAATACAATCCTAAAAGTTGGTTCAAATTGATTTTTGCAATTCACAAGAGTGATACATTAAAAATGTTGTGGAAAGAGCTGCTTTACATAGGCGGGTTCACACTTTTAATAGCATTTGTTATAATGCAATACTTTCCGAATGCAGTCGTGTTAGAAAAGCTAATATCGCTATATTCTTTAATTGGTTTTGTGATTTCATTACTTCTAGTATTTAGAACGAATACTGCTTACGACAGATGGTGGGAAGGAAGAAAAAAATGGGGTTCGTTTGTAAACGACTCTAGAAATTTAGCAATTAAACTTTCAGTAATTCTCGAGGAGGATGTCGATAAACGATATTTTCAAAGAATGATACCAAACTTCATTTTTTCCTCAAAAGAAAATCTAAGAAAGGGTGTAAATTTTGATGAACTTGATTTATCTGAAGAAGAATTTCAAGAACTTCAATCAAAAAAACATGTGCCAAATGCTATCAGTCAATTGATTTTCAAAAAGGTTGTTGAATTAAAAAAACAAGGAAAAATTTCTGAACAAGAGTTTTTTATTCTAAACCAAAACATGAACGCTTTCCTTGATAGTTTGGGAGCTTGCGAACGAATAAGAAACACACCGATTCCATTTTCTTACAGTTTGTTCCTAAAGAAATTTATTTTCATTTATGTTACTACACTCCCACTAGCTTTTGTTACAATTTTTGGATATTATGCCGCTTTGATTGCAACATTCGTGTTTTATGTTTTGGTTTCAATGGAAGTTTTGGCGGAAGAAATAGAAGACCCTTTTGGAACAGATGACAATGATCTACCTACAGATTCTATTAGTGAAAAAATTAAAGACAATATTTATGAAATATTTAATTTATAAGTTTTTCATAACAAGCAAAATGTGCTGGTGTAATTAAGTTTTTTGCCTTTTCTTGAGCGGATGGTTTTAATGATAGGAAAGTAGAAAATGTTTTAAAGTTAAAGCCGTTTCGAACATACCAAGCCGCCAAGGTTTCCTTAAAAGGTATGGTAAAGTTTTCTGGCTGAAGTATTTCTAGAACTATCTTTTTTGCGTTGGTTTGTTTTGCTATTTTTTCTACTTCAGAAATGAGTGCTTTTCCTATTCCTAAACCCTTGTATATTGGGTTAGCATTTAATAAACTAAAAGTTAAAACGGAAGGGTGTAATTTGTATATATGAATACTTCCTACAATTTCATCTTGGATTAAGGCAAAATAGATCTCTCCCTTAGCAATCAAACCTTGAAACTCTGTGAAAGGAATTCGTATGTAGTTTTTACCCCATATTTTATCTTCGGTTTCTGCATACGCAGCAATAAGTAATTCATAAGCATGAATTATTTGCTCATTAGAATATCGGGAATTATCTGCTTGTACAATATTTACCACCTAACAAAGATTTAAAATATTTTGGTTTGTGAAACATTTGTCAATAAAAAAATCGGCGCAAAGCCGATTCTTGTTTTATGCCTTTAAAAGAGACATCGATTTAATGTAGTTAATATAGTCTTCAATAGAGGCTGACAACATTAAATTAAGAGCAATGTTCTTTTGTGGATTTTTATTTTCTTTTTTCATGGCTTTGAGTTTTAGTGTTTGTTAAACACACTATTTCAAATCTCATGCCAGAAACAAAACAAACCTAGAATTAAAGCAAAAACCCAGACAATCAAAGATTATCTGGGTTTATTTTGCTCTCCCTCTTGGGCTCGAACCAAGGACCCTCTGATTAACAGTCAGATGCTCTAACCAACTGAGCTAAGGGAGAATGCTTCATTGCTGAAAAGCGATTGCAAATATATATAAAGTATTTATTTTTTAGCAAGAAAAATTAAACTTTTCGATAAAAAAAATGATTAATTCGTCTGCTTAATGATAATAGCGTCCTTAAACCCCTTATTTTTAACCTGTTCTAATTTTATTTTTGCTTCAGAAATATTTTCAAATTCACCAACCACATAGATGTATTTATAAGCGTTTGTAGTATTTAACTTAACTCTCTTAACATCTTCATTTAATTTTCTAAATTGATAATCTGATGTGTTAATTTCATTTATAGAAGAGGCAATTTGAATAGTATAATTACTTTTTGAAATATTACTTACCGTTGTTGAACTTTTTCTAAAAGCTGTTTGAGGGTATGTTTTTTCTAATTCTGTTCTAAACCCTCTAAAAATAGCTGATGCAATTATTTCCTGTCCATAGGTTGAGTTTAGGTAACGGGCTTCGTTTGGGTTGGTAATAAATCCACACTCTATCAAAACACTTGTCATTTGTGTAAACTTTAAAACCTGTAAAGAGTGTTGTAGATCGCTTTCATCCTTAACTCCCCTTGATTTTCGGCCTGCACGAGCAGAAAACTGATGTTCCATAGAACGCGCTAATGAAACAGAATTTTTTAAACTCATGGAATGCACGTGTGATTCTGTTCCATGTACAGAGGTTCGTTCATTTCCATTACAGTGGATACTAATAAAATAATCTGCCCCCGCATTATTTGCTTTTTCTACTCGGTCATTTAAAGAAACATAACGATCATCATTTCTGGTATAGATTACTCTTACATGTTGTAAGTATTGTTCTATATATCCTCCAACAAGATTGGATATTTTTAAATTTAAGTCTTTTTCAGGTAATGATTTAACATTTCCTGAAAGATGGCCAGGGTCATTTCCACCATGCCCAGCATCAACAACAACAACAATATCTTTTCGCTGTGCAAAGAGGGTTGAACCTAAACTAAAAATTATAAACAGGAATGCAATGATTTTCATGTGATGTAAAAATAGGATAGTATCTTTTTTGTTTATTTGTAAAGCAAAAAGCTTTCCAATAATAAATTGTTAATATCCTCATGACAGCATCAATAGAAAAAGTAGTAATTATAGAAATCGGTGGGTCTCATGATGAGTGTTTATATACACAATTAATCGCGCTAGAAAAGAATGGTGTTCAGGTAACCCTCATTGTAAACGAAGAAATAAGTCATCGTAATCAGCATTTTGAAGAATTCTGTTCAGAAATAATCGTCATTGACTCAAGAAGGTTAAAAGACCATAAAAGAGCAACAATCAAATCAATTTGGAAGAAAATCAAAAGAATAAATCCAACGAAAGTCGTTCTTAATACAGCGCAAGGAAAGGAAATAAAAAGCTTGTGCTTTTTAGCGCTCTTTAGTAAGATTGAGTTTATTGGGATATTACATACCACAAGAAAACTAGAAGGAAGTTTTACTCAGAAACTAATTTCATTAAAAATTAAAAAGTATCTTTTTTTAAGTGAATTTTTAATGGAAAAAGTGAAGTCAAAATCAAAAGCAAAATTGGGATGTTTTTATCCAATAGATTTTTATAAAACCTCCATTAATAATGAAGAATTAATCAACAAACAAATAACAATAATTGGCGGTGTTGAAACGAGGAGAAAAGATTTACAAGGATTTATTTGGTTAGCAAGTCAGTTAAAGGATCAAAATTTAAAATATGTCTTTTTAGGGAAAAGTGATCCAAAATCGGAAGTAATGCATGAATTTATTTTTGATCTTCAAAGAAATGGGCTATTAGATAAAGTTCAGTTTTACGATAGTTTTGTTTCTCACCAGTTGTTTAATGAGCAGCTGCAGAAATCAATGTTCATTTTGCCCTTAGTTCATCCAGAAACACCAAGTTCCGAGCAATACTTTAACAATCAAATTTCTGGTGCAATGACAGTTTCTTTTGGATATTCCACCCCTATGCTTATTCACGAAGCATATCAGAACATTGAAGAAATGAATGACGCTAGTTTTTATTATAACTTCGATAATTTTGCAGAAATGGTGGAGCAGGCAATGGCTGAATTAGATTTAAAAAGAAGTACAATGAAGACTAGTTATAATGCTGTTTTGGAGCAAAATAAATATGCAAACTTTGTACTTAATCTTGCTTGAAATAAGCCTGAATAATTATTGCTTTGGCTTGACCAACTTCTTCTTTTAATTCATCAAAACTAGCCCGCTTAACCCCAGAAATTGACTTAAATCTGCGAATTAAAGCCGTAAGTGTTTTTTCACCAACACCCGGAATTTCGGTTAATTCGGACTGAATAGCTCCTTTACTTCTTTTGTTTCTATGATGTGTAATACCAAACCGATGGGCCTCATTTCTCATGTATTGGATTACTCGCAAACTTTCCGAACGTTTATCAATATAAATAGGGTGTGAATCTCCTGGAAAAAAGATTTCTTCAAGTCTTTTTGCAATTCCAACAATAGCAATTTTACCCCTTAAGTTTAAAGATTCTAAGGCTTTTAAAGAAGCGCTTAACTGCCCCTTTCCTCCATCAATCACGATAAGCTGAGGCAGCGATTGGTTTTCATCAAGCATTCGCTTATACCGCCTAAATACTGCTTCTTCCATAGACGCAAAATCATCCGGACCATCAACCGTTTTAATATTGAAGTGACGATAGTCCTTTTTAAATGGTTTTCCGTTCCGAAAAACAACACATGCAGATACGGCATTTGTTCCCTGAAAATTTGAATTGTCAAAGCATTCAATATGAACCGGCTTGTCTTTTAATCGGAAATCAATTCTTATTTGTTCTAAAATTCGATCCGTATGTCTTTCAGGATTTTTAAGTTTTTCTTGCTTCAGTTTCTCTAGTTTGTAGAATTTTGCATTTCTTTCTGAAAGATCGACTAATGCTTTTTTATCTCCTCTTTGCGGTATGAAAAATTGAATTCCATCAAGCGAAATTTCTAATTCATTTTTAATAAGAACTTCATTAGAGGTACTTGAAAATCGCTCTCTTAATTCGGGTAAAACATATCCAATAATATCAGAATCGGACTCTTCTAATTTTTTATTTACTTCTACGGTGTACCCATGGATAATAGAACCGTTATTTATAACGAGGTAATTAACGTAGGCAGACTTATCATCATGTGCAAGTGTTATTACATCTACATTATGAATTGTTGGAGACACAACAGTTGATTTAGCTTTGTATTTTTCGATTGTCTCAATTTTGATCTTGATATTCTGTGCTTCCTCAAATTCTAATTTTGAAGCATGATCAAACATTATTTTTTCAAGCGATTTGATTACCGCACCTAAATTACCTTTAACAATATGCTCAATAGCATCAATATGAACTTGGTATGCACTTTTACTTTCCAACCCAACACACGGGGCCTTGCAGTTGCCTAGATGAAATTCTAAACAAACTTTATGTGTTCCTGAATTGATTTTTGCAGGTGACAAGTCTAAGGAGCAAGATCGCAGTGGGTATACGTCTTTAATTAAATCTAATAAGGTGTTTACAACTTTCACACTTGGGTAAGGACCAAAATATTTTGATCCATCCTTCACAATTCTTCGAGTCGTAAAAACTCTAGGAAACGGTTCGTTTTTAATACAAATCCAAGGGTATGTTTTATCATCTTTTAATTGAATATTGTATTTGGGTTGATACTTTTTGATCAAGTTGTTTTCAAGTAAGAGCGCGTCTAACTCTGTATCAACTACGATATACGTTATATCAACTATTTGTTTAACAAGTAATTTTGTCTTACCGTTTTCTTGTGTTTTATTGAAATAAGACGATACCCTTTTCTTTAAGTTTTTTGCTTTACCGACATAAATAATAGTTCCGTTTTTATCAAAGTATTGATAAATTCCAGGTTTACCGGGAAGCAATTTTAATTTTAAAGAAATAGCATCACTCTTTGTAGACATTAGTCAAAAGTACAAAAAAGCTACCTGATTATTTAGTCTTTCAACAATGTGTAAAGGGCGTCTAAATCAGGAGAAATAATAACTTCGATTCTTCTGTTTTTAGCTTTATCGTTTGGATCTACTGGATGAAATTCCGATCTACCAGCAGCCATAATTTGACCTGGGTTCATTTTTGAATTAGTAGTCATTATGGAGATTACTGAAGTCGCTCTTAAAACAGATAACTCCCAATTATTTTTAGGATGGCTCGCTGAATTCATAGCATCTGTATCAGTATGACCTTCAACAATTATTTCCAATTCTTTTTCCGACTCTAATACTTTTGCTAGCTCTACGAGTGCTTTTTTCCCATTCTCTTCAACGAAGGTGCTACCAGATTTAAAAAGCAATTGTGCTTCTAAACTAACATAGATTTTACCGTCTTTTTCAACAACTGTTAAACCTTTATTCTCGAAATTCTTAAGTGCTGAGCTAACTTTATCTTTTAATATTTTTGTTGCTTCCTCTTTTTGTCTTAAAACTTCATTGAGTTCTTCTAACTTTTTTTCTTGTGCTTCTAGTTTTTGTTCTCGTATTCTAAGTTCGGTTTCTAACTTAGTTAATTCGTCTTGTTTATTTTGTAATTCTATTTGTTTTGCCTCCAATTCTGAACTTAACATGGCCGTTTCTTTGGCTCCAGTCAACCGTAATTTGTCATAGTTTACTTCCAATGCTTCGTTGATTTGAACCATTTTATCGTATTTAGCAAGTAAATTTCGGTGTTGCAGACCAAGGTTTGATGTGTCTGCTTTTAATTGTTTAACTTCTTTTTCTAATAAAAGTGCTTTTGATTTAAAGTTAGAAGCTTCTGATTCAAAGTTTAAAGCGTCTGTTTTGTATTTCGATAACTCTTCACTGCATTTTTGTTCTTTTTCTAATAAGTCTTTATACTTTTTGGAAGGAACGCATGACCCAACAGCCAAAGAAAACAGAATGAATGGCAAAAGAAACTTCATAACAAGATCGATTTAAATGTTTTTACAAAGGTTAAAAAAGGAGCTAAGCCAAATTATATCTTGATATATAATTGTAAACAATGCACGTTGAATAAGTTATCTTATTCAAACATAGGACATGCAGAGGTGCTTGATTTTTGTGATTTACAAGTAGAAAAACGCAAAGAGATTTCATGTGTATTCTGCGACACCTTTTGAAGTTTTGAAAGAGTAAAGTCAAAGGAATACCCAACGGAAAATTGTTCTGCAAACTTAAAATTAACGAAGGCGATTAACGCA
>Ga0102900_1000851_pt1 | contig 8599 bp, 6 predicted proteins | sample Colrivmeta1555C3_FD_78449 | JGI IMG/M metagenome (GOLD analysis project Ga0102900, IMG submission 78449) | Estuarine microbial communities from the Columbia River estuary - metaG 1555C-3 | ecosystem: Environmental > Aquatic > Marine > Intertidal zone > Estuary | place: USA: Columbia River Estuary...
ATGTTTCGACCTGAATCTCCTGCACAGCCTGTACAAAAACCACGCCTTTACTTGATTCCTTCGACATTTGGCGAAGAATACGACCCAGAGTTTTCTCCTAAACCAACATCTTCTACAGAGCTGCCAGATATCAATGAACTAACATTTCAATTATTCACAATGTCGTTGAAATTTGGGCTGGACGCCGAACCGCATCACAAGTCCAGGCTATGTGTCATCATCTAATTTTTGCTGACTTACAACGCAAAGCAGGTCAGCAAAAAATGATTGGAAAAGTACGAAAGATTAAGGTTACTGAACCCTTAGATGGCATCTGTGAATCAACCGTGACTATTCGTTACGGGGATAGATTGCGTGTTGTTGCAATCAGATTTGAAGGTCTAGATGGACGTTGGCTGTGTACTGCACTAACTTTGATTTAAGTTAAGCAGCTCCACCATGACAACGCTTGTACTTCTTGCCTGAGCCACAAGGACACTGGGCATTTCTAGAAACATCACCAGTTGTGCGAACACCAGACTCATCTGCTGCCGTGTACTGCAATCCAGCTGCAGGAAGTTGCTTAGCCTCAAGTCCTGGTGCAACAACAGCATTGCTTGAACTCTCAACCGTAACTTCGATGTTAAACAAGAAGCCGGCAATCTCTTCTTTGATTGCATCCATCATCGCTGCAAATAAATCAAAGCCCTCTTTTTGGTACTCAACAAGTGGATCGCGCTGTGCCATTGCACGTAGGCCAATACCCTCTTGCAGGTAATCCATCTCGTATAGGTGCTCGCGCCACTTACGATCTAGAACAGATAGCAATACCTTGCGCTCTAGTTCGCGCATAACTTCTTGGCCAAGTGCCTCTTCGCGCTGTGCATATGCTGCCTTGCAATCATCTACAACACGGGCTGTCAAATATTCAGCATCTAGCCCTGCACGAGAACCAACTTCTGCGAGTAATTGATCGATAGTAAATGAGATTGGATAAATGGTTTTAAGGGCTGTAAATAGGGTCTCTAGATCCCAATCTTCTGCATATCCATTGGCAGTTGCAGCCTGCACATATGCGGTCAAAGTATCGGAAACAAATCCCGCAATCTGATCCTTAATGTCTGCGCCTTCTAGAACCATGCGGCGCTCACCGTAAATAACGGTGCGCTGGCGGTTCATAACATCGTCATACTTCAAAACATTCTTACGCATCTCAAAGTTCTGTGCTTCAACCTGAGTCTGCGCAGAACGAATAGCGTTTGACACCATCTTTGACTCAATTGGTGCATCCTCAGGAAGGCCTGCAGCGGTTAAGAAGCGCTCAACCATTCCTGAATTAAAGCGACGCATCAAGTCATCTTGTAATGAGAGATAGAAACGAGATTCACCTGGATCACCTTGACGACCTGAACGACCGCGCAGCTGGTTATCGATACGACGTGATTCGTGGCGCTCTGTTCCGAGAACATACAAGCCACCAAGTGCGACCACCTCTTCATGACCCTTTTCAACTGCAGCTTTTTGACGTGCAATTTCTGCAGGCCATTCCTTTTCATACTCTTCAGCGTTATCTACCGGAGAAATTCCACGACGTTGTAATTCAAAGTCAGCCATAAATTCTGGATTTCCACCCAGCATGATGTCAGTACCACGACCTGCCATGTTGGTAGCAACTGTTACCGCGCCTCGCACACCGGCGCGTGCGATGATCGTTGCTTCGCGCTCGTGATGCTTGGCATTTAGAACTTCGTGAGGTACGCCTGATTTGCGCAAGAACGCTGATAGCTCTTCAGACTTTTCAACGCTGACGGTACCAACCAATACTGGCTGTCCCTTGCGATGGCGCTCTGCGATATCTGCAGTTACTGCAGCAAACTTTCCAACTTCAGTCTTGTATACCAAGTCAGCTGAATCAATACGTTGCATTTCGCGGTTAGTAGGAATTGGAACAACGCCAAGCCTATAAATCTGGTGGAACTCAGATGCCTCTGTTGACGCAGTACCTGTCATGCCTGAGAGCTTTGAGTACAGACGGAAATAGTTCTGCAATGTAATTGTTGCAAGCGTCTGGTTTTCATCCTTAATTTCAATGCGTTCTTTTGCTTCAAGTGCCTGATGTAGGCCTTCGCTATAGCGGCGACCGGCCAACATACGACCAGTGTGCTCATCAACAATTAATAGTTCGCCGTTCATTACAACGTAATCTTTATCGCGCTTAAACAGTTCCTTGGCTCGAATTGCGTTGTTTAGGTAGCCGATCATGGGCGTATTTGCCGCCTCGTAGAGATTGCCAATCTGCAGCATCTCTTCAACCTTAGTTACGCCTTCTTCAATAATTCCACAAGTCTTTTTCTTTTCATCTACTTCGTAGTGAACATCGCGCTGCAATTTATTCACAAGATTTGCAAACTCTACGTACCACTTTGTTGCTTTGTCAGCCGGTCCACTGATGATCAAAGGTGTTCGTGCCTCATCGATCAAAATTGAGTCAACTTCATCGACTACTGCAAAGAAGTGTTCGCGCTGTACGCACTCTTCAAGTGACCAAGCCATGTTGTCGCGAAGATAATCAAAACCAAATTCATTGTTTGTTCCGTATGTGATGTCTGCAAGGTATGCCTGACGACGCTCTGCCGGGGTCATGTTTGCAAGAATTACATCAACCTTTAAACCAAGAAAACGGTGAACACGACCCATCCACTCGCTATCGCGCTCTGCTAAATAATCATTTGTTGTTACAACGTGCACGCCGCGGCCTGCAAGAGCGTTGAGGTATGAAGGCAGTGTTGATACCAAAGTCTTACCTTCACCAGTACGCATTTCTGCAATGTTGCCCTTGTGAAGTGCTGCTCCACCCATGATCTGAACGTCATAGTGACGCTGACCAAGTGTTCGCTTTGCTGCTTCACGAACAACAGCAAATGCTTCTGGCAGCAAATCATCGAGTGATTCACCTTTTGCATAACGTTCTTGGAAAATCCCAGTTTGACTGCGGAGATCAGAATCAGACATCGCAACAAAGCGAGCTTCTTGAGCATTCACTAAGGCAACGACCTTGCTCAGATCACGAAGGATGCGTCCTTCGCCTGCACGCAAAATCTTGTCTACAAATGCTGGCATTAATTCTTACCTCTCATCGCGGCTCCCCGAGGGTGCCTTTTCACCCCCTTATCGTAGAGGTTGAGTCACACAGGCGGTAACCGCGCAAACTGAGCCGAAGGCATGAAAACCCTGCGAATTCAGGGCCCTGGCCGCCTCTTGCAGGGTCGCACCCGTTGTGACCACATCATCAATCACAATTGCATCACCACGAAGTATGGAACCTGGTTTTAAAGAAAAGGCTCCATGCATATTTGATATTCGTTGAACTCGCGTCAGACCACTTTGATCAGAAACACGACGCGATACCTGAAGGCAATCATTAACTGCGATACCAGTCTGCCTTGAAATGGTCTTTGTTAAATCAACAATGAAACTACGACCACGACCACGTTGTGCTTGATTACTGGAAGGGACTGGGACGAGTGTGAAATATCCTTTATCTAGTCGAGCCTTATTTAACACATGAACAATGGCTGCTATCAACAAATCATCTGCGCCTTGCAAACCATTCTCTTTGGCGGCAAGAATGATCTTAGATGCTGTTGGCGTATAAATCAAAGCTGAGTGAACGCTCAGCTGACTTGCATAGGTCTTGTAGTAATGCGGGATCCATTCCCGCCGGCACATGGTGCAAATGCTCAGACCCAATGCGTTACATCCATAACATCGAGTAGGAAAAACTAGATGTGAAAGCTCAGATAAAATGCGCACCTGCATATAGTGCCCACTAATATTTTCTCTTCTTGCATCTGAAGAAATTATGTGGAAATTAAGATGTGTAATCCTCCGGTTGCAGCGCGATCAGACGCTGATCAATTGACTCCCACGTTTTTCTAGGCAAAGTAACTACAAAGTGTGCCCCTCGCCCTGGACGTCCCCACGCTTCAAGCTCGCCATTATGTAATCGTGCATCCTCTAGGGCAATAGAAAGTCCTAGCCCTGTGCCACCACGTATACGCGCTCGCGAAGGGTCTGCACGCCAGAAGCGATCAAATACTCTGGTCAAAGAGTTCTCATCAAGACCAATTCCATAATCGCGAACGCCAATTGCGACATCGCGTTCACTTGCTGCAATCTGCACATCGATCTGTACCTCTTCTGCGTGATCAATGGCATTGGCCAAGAGATTGCGCAAAATACGCTCAACACGACGGATATCAGCCTTAATCATGATTACAGGCTCTGCAGACTTAACGAAAATCTCTGTCTTTCTTTCCTTTGCAACAAGAGCCAAATCTTCTGCGCAGCGATTAACAAGCTGCACAATATCGAAGTCAACGGCTTCAAGAACGGCAACCTCTGCATCAAACCGTGAAACTTCCAGCAAATCTTCAAGCAACCGCTCGAAGCGATCTAGTTGTGCTACCAATAATTCACTACTACGGGCAACTGTTGGGTCAAAACTTTCTTTCGACGCGGCAATGACCTCAGATGCCATGCGTAAAGTCGTGAGAGGAGTACGCAATTCGTGTGAAACATCTGATACGAAGCGCTGCTGCACGCGAGACAGGTTTTCTAATCTCGCAATTTGTTGCTCAAGTGATTCTGCCATCTCATTAAATGCGTGGCCAAGGGTAGATATTTCATCCTGTGAATACACCTTCATCCGCTGTCTAAAATCTCCTGAAGTAAATTCAGTTGCAATTCGAGCCGCTTCGCGCACAGGTTTAACTACCTGCCGCACTACAACCCAAGTAATCAATGTGATCAAAAGTAGCAAAATGAGGCCGGCTATAAGCAGGTAAGTGCTAATTAGGTTGAGAGTCTTCTCTTCATTACTCAGAGAAAAAACAATATACATCTCGTATTGACCAGCATTTGGAATCTGCACTTTTTGACCAATAGCTAAGCCTGGAACACTTGCGCCCTGCAAGTAACGCATGGTGGCGTACTGCCAGACGATGTCATCAGATTTACGAACACGCTCACTTAAAGATTCTGGAATTGTTTCTGGATCAAGCAAGTTAGAGGCAATCTCATAATTTATAGCTCTTGTATTGCCCGGGCTACGAAGGAAAACTACTTCGCGCGTATTTTCATTTGAAGTGATGGTTGTTGCAGAACTAATAACATCGTCAACAACTTTTTGGACGATTGAATCCTTTTCACCTTGGGCAAGTAAGAAACGGTAATCAGCGGTAAAAATAGTAGAACGCGCCTCGGCTATTGCAGAGTTCAAGTTCACTTCTCTAATACCGCTAGATAGACGTGAATTAAGGGCCGATCCAGTAATCCAGACAACCCCAAGAGAGAGAATTACAGTCGAAATAATTACCTTGAATGCAAGGGAGTTACGTGCTTTCCAGAAAAAGCGGTTCATAGTTAGGAACCGCCCATCACTCCAGCTTTGTAACCAACACCGCGAATCGTAATGACGATTTCAGGGTGTTCGGCATCGTGTTCAATCTTGGAACGTAGGCGCTGAACGTGAACATTGACTAAACGGGTATCTGTGGAATGGCGATAGCCCCATACCTCACTGAGCAATGCATCGCGAGTAAATACACGACCTGGCTCTTTAGCTAATGCGACCAGTAAATCAAATTCCAGGCGAGTTAGTGCAATCTGCTTACCAGCACGCAAGATCTGGTGAGCTTGAACATCTATTGCTAAATCACCAATTGTTAGAAGACCAAGGACATCCGCATTTGTGCGGCGCAAGCGAGTTTTAATACGGGCGATTAATTCTGATGGATGGCGAAATGGTTTAACCATGTAATCATCAGCACCAGCCTCTAGGCCTTTAACAACATCTTGCGTGTCACCTTTAGCTGAAAGCATGACGATTGGAACCATAGATTCTGCACGAATTAACTTGCACACTTCGATTCCATCAAGGCCAGGCAACATAACATCCAACAAAACTAAATCTGGTGGATTGTTACGGAAAACATCCATAACCTCATCGCCACGACTTACTAGATCCACGTCGATGCCGGCACCTGTTAAAACAATGCCGAGCATCTCCGCAAGATCCTGGTCGTCATCGACGACCATGACTAAAGTCATTAGCTACCGTGCTCCCAAGAGTTCAGGTACATATCTTGAGCTGGAGTTAGAACGTCAATGCGACCGCCCATGCTGATCAACTTAAGTGCAGCAACTTCCTTATCGATGTATGAAGGAACTTCATGAACACCAGGCTTTAAGTTCTTTGCTTCCTTAACAAGGTATTCAGCAGTAAGTGCCTGATCAGAGAATGACATATCCATAACTGATGCTGGGTGACCTTCTGCTGCACCTAGGTTAACAAGGCGTCCTTCTGCAAGAAGTAGCAAGCGGCGTCCATCTGCCAATACATATTCATCAGTCTGGTGGCGCATCTTTGCGTTCTTCTTCTTAGCATTCTGCTCTAGCCATGCAACATCGATTTCGATGTCAAAGTGGCCTGAGTTAGCCATAATTGCGCCATCCTTCATTACTGCAAAGTGCTCATCGCGCAATACATCGCGGTTACCAGTAACGGTAATAAAAACATCGCCAAGCTTTGCTGCATCAAGCATCGGCATCACACGGAAGCCTTGCATCATTGCATCAAGTGCCTTTGTTGGATCAATTTCAGTAACGACTACATCTGCGCCCATACCCTTTGCGCGCTCTGCAACACCCTTACCGCAGTATCCAAAGCCAGCAACAACAACAATGCGACCAGCAAGCAAGAAGTTTGTTGCACGGAATACAGCATCCAGTGTTGATTGACCTGTTCCGTAACGGTTATCAAACATGTGCTTTGTGTCAGTGTCGTTAACAGCGATCATTGGGAATTGAAGTGCGCCATCTTTTGCCATTTGGTTAAGACGGATTACGCCAGTTGTTGTCTCTTCGCAACCACCAGTGATACCCGGAATTAATTCTTTACGAGTTGTGTGAAGTGTGTTTACTAGATCGCAACCATCATCAAATACTTGGTGAGGTTCGATATCTAGAGCCGCGTTAATGTGCTTGTAGTAACCATCACGATCAACTGCGTTACGAGCAAATACTGAAATTCCGTATTCGTGCACTAGCGCTGCTGCAGTGTCATCTTGTGTTGACAGTGGGTTTGATGCACAAAGTGCGATCTCTGCGCCGCCAGCCTTTAGAACGCGCATCAAGTTAGCTGTCTCAGTTGTTACGTGCATACATGCAGAAATACGAACTCCTGCAAATGGTTGTGACTTTTCAAAGCGCTCACGAATCTGAGCTAGGACAGGCATATTGCGCTCTGCCCATTCAATTTTCTTCTTACCTTCAGCAGCTAATGATGCATCTGCAATGTCGTGTGCTGGAAGAGTTGCTGTTACTGGAACGTTCACGTATTTCTCCTTAAGTGGTATTCAAAGAATTGTTTGGGTACCTAAGGCGTAGGGCTCTACAGTGCTAGGCGACTATGGGTAAAGATTACCGCCACACGCTTAAACTCTCTAACGGAAAACGGGAATTAGCTGCGAATAAGCGAGAGAACCGCATCACGCACAGTCTCCATTTGAGCCTGAGTTGAAGCCTCAACATTGAGTCGAAGCAATGGCTCGGTATTTGATGGCCGAAGGTTAAACCACCAGGTATCCCCGTTAACTGTTAGACCATCCAGATGATCGATTGTGACTTGATCTGATGAGTAACTCTTTTCAACACCTTCAGCTGCCGCTTTTACATCTGCAACCTTTGAATTTATTTCACCGCTTATGACATATCGGTTATATGGGGCAAGCAAGGCTGACATCGTTGTGTCACTTTCACCTAACGCCGCAATCGCATGTAGAGCAGCAAGTGCTCCAGAGTCTGCGCGCCAGAACTCTTTAAAGTAGAAATGCCCTGAATGTTCGCCACCAAAAATTGCTCCACTTTCGGCCATCATTTTCTTAATGTAAGAGTGGCCAACGCGGCTGCGCAATCCCACGCCGCCATTCTCGTCGATAACTTCTTGAACAGCGCGGGAGGAAATCAAGTTATAAATGATGGAAGAGCCTGGACGTTTGATCAATTCGCGATGAGCAATTAATGAGGTGAGTGCTGAGGGATTAACAGCAACTCCTCGCTCATCAACCAAGAAGCAACGATCTGCATCTCCATCAAATGCCAAACCAAGATCTGCTTTCTGATCAATCATTGCTTTTTTCAGATCAGTCAAAGTTGTTTCATCAAGCGGGTTTGCTTCGTGGTTAGGAAATGTTCCATCGAGTTCAAAGTACATAGGAATAACTTCACAATTGAGTCGAGCAAAGATTGCAGGGGCGGTATGGCCAGCCATTCCGTTGCCAGCATCAACAATGATTTTGAGTGGGCGGATCTTTTTAATATCTACAAGTGTTAATAAGTGATCCACATACTCTTCAAGCATGTTGCGCTGTTTTTCTACACCGATACCTCCAAGTGCTAACGGTGATCCTTCACGGACAAATTTCTCAATCGTTACCAGGCCAGATTCCTTGCCTATAGGTCTAGCACTACTAAAGCACAACTTTATTCCGTTGTATTCGGCAGGATTATGGCTGGCTGTAAACATCGCACCAGGTAATCCCAATTTTCCAGATGCGAA
>Ga0102900_1000890_pt1 | contig 8327 bp, 8 predicted proteins | sample Colrivmeta1555C3_FD_78449 | JGI IMG/M metagenome (GOLD analysis project Ga0102900, IMG submission 78449) | Estuarine microbial communities from the Columbia River estuary - metaG 1555C-3 | ecosystem: Environmental > Aquatic > Marine > Intertidal zone > Estuary | place: USA: Columbia River Estuary...
AAAACAAAAAGAGGGCAATGAATTGCCCTCTTTTTTATTGTTATTTTATCAACCTTTCTTATTGCGCTAAATATTCATCAACCGCAGATTGAATTCTTTCTGTAATGTTTGTTGTATCACTTTTAATAAAGGCAGTACCCGTAATTTTCTCGTATAATTCAATGTAACGTTCTGTAACCGTTTCCACAAACTCATCAGGCATTACAGGCATTGTTTGACCTTCCAATCCTTGGAAATTATTTTCAATCAACCACTGACGAACAAATTCTTTCGATAACTGTTTTTGTTCTACCCCATCAGCTTGACGCTCTTCATAACCATCTTTATAAAAGTATCGAGAAGAATCTGGCGTATGAATTTCATCAATCAACATTACCTCACCTTCGTGAAGACCGAACTCGTATTTTGTATCAACTAATATCAGCCCTTGTTTAGCAGCGATTTCTGTTCCTCTTTTAAACAAAGCTCTCGTATAATTTTCTAACTGAACATAGATTTTTTCAGGAACAATGTTCTTCCCGATAATATCCTCTCTCGAAATATCTTCATCATGACCTTCTTCAGCCTTTGTTGCAGGAGTAATGATCGGCTCAGGAAAACGATCGTTTTCTTTCATTCCTTCTGGCATTTCAACACCGCAAATCATTCTTTTTCCCGCTTTGTATTCACGAGCAGCATGTCCAGATAAGTAACCTCTAATCACCATCTCAACACGAATAGGCTCACATGCAACACCAATCGCCACTGATGGGTCTGGTGTAGCAACCAACCAATTAGGAACAATGTCTTTCGTTGCTTTCAACATCATAGTTGCTACTTGATTTAAAACCTGTCCTTTAAAAGGAATCCCTTTTGGTAAAATATGATCAAAAGCTGAAATTCTATCAGAAGCCACCATAACAAGTAATCCACTATCTAATGTATAGACGTCTCTTACTTTACCATGATAAACATTGGTTTGTCCTTTAAAATTGAAATTACATTCTGTGATTGAGTTGGCCATAATTATTTTTTCAAAATACAAAATTAGAAAATTGACAGAGGATTAAACTACTTTTTACTTATAATTTATGCTTTGATTTCAACAATTTAATTTTGCCATTTAGCAATTGTTTAATCCTTTTTTTCTCTTTCAGCTTTTTCTTTTGATTCTACCTCATCAAAAGCAGCGATAATTCTTTTCACAAGAGAGTGACGAATTACATCGACTTGAGCCATACGGACTACACCTATCCCTTCTACATCAGACAAAGTATCTAAAGCATAAGCTAAACCAGATTTTTGCTTGTGAGGCAAATCAACTTGCGACATATCTCCTGTAATCACAAACTTAGCAGTCATTCCCATTCGGGTTAGAAACATTTTCATTTGCATTTTGGTAGAATTTTGAGCCTCATCTAAAATCACAAAAGCTTTATCTAAAGTTCTTCCTCTCATAAATGCCAAAGGAGCAATTTCAATTATTCCAAACTCAATCATATCTGCCAGTTTTTCTGGAGGAATCATATCCCTTAAAGCATCGTACAAAGGCATCATGTAGGGATCAAGTTTTTCTTTTAAGTCACCCGGAAGGAAACCTAAATTCTCTCCAGCTTCGACCGCAGGTCTTGTTAAAATGATTCTTTTTACCTCCTTCGCCTTTAGTGCTTTTACAGCAAGGGCAACCGCTGTATATGTTTTACCAGTACCTGCAGGTCCAACAGCGAAAACCATGTCGTTTTTACCACACAACTCTACCAACTTTTTTTGGTTAATTGTTTTCGCCTTAATTTTTGCTCCTTGGTTTCCGTGGACTAGAATTTCTGAAGATTCATTATTCAGTAAATTAGACCCATCCTCCAACATTAAATTATCGATGTTACTTTCCGTAACACCATTGAATTTATGGAAATGACGTAGAATTAAATCAAACTTCTTCTCGAACTCATCCATCACCTCTTCATCTCCAGCAATTGTTAAAATATTGCCTCTCGCAACAATTTTCAATTTTGGGAAATAGCTTTTAATGTGTTTAAGCTTTTCATTTTTGACCCCATACAGCTCCGCTGGATTGAGACCTTTAATTTCAATTTTCTTTTCTAACAAATGAAGAATTATTAAGCGTATTATAAAATAATACCTTTATTAACGTTATTTTTGAATTCAAATTTAGAAATTATTCTTCTTTTTTGAAACACGTTCAATTATAGGATGCAAATTATAACACTAACGACTGATATGGGCCTTAAAGACCACTATGTGGCATCTTTAAAGGGAACTATTTTTAGTGCACTTCCTGCAGTTCAAATTGTTGACATAACGCATTACGTTAAACCATTTAACGTCGGAGAAGCTGCTTATCATTTAAACTCCTGTTACAAGAACTTTCCTGATGGAACAATACATGTGATTGGTGTAGATAGTGAACCTGTGATTAATTTCGGAACAGATGGCGGATCTTTTCCTGCTATTTTAAAATACAACAATCAATACTTCATTAGCAACGACAATGGCTTTTTTGGTGTTTTTTTGGTAGAGAAAACCGGTTTTGAATTTTTCCGTATCGACAATGTTTTGAGTAACCAAAATTTATACATCTTCCCTACTAAAAACATATTAGTAAAGACGGCATTGGAGTTAGCGAAAGGGACAAAAATAGAAGACCTTGCTTCAGAGCATGAAAATTACAAACGAGCACTTCATTCAGTCGCAATTTCAGAAACAAATCTTATTAAGGGTCACATTATCCATATCGATGATTACGGTAATCTAATCACGAATGTTAGCAGAGAATTGTTTGAGCGAAGTGGTAAGGATGTACCTTTTGTTATATACTTCAAATCGAAAGAATATTTCGTTGATATCATATCCAATTCATTCAACGAAGTTCCAGAAGGAGAAAAATTAGCCATGTTTAATGAAAATGACTTGTTAATGATTGCAATTAATAGAGCAGCCAATCGTGCAACAGGCGGAGCCGAAAAATTATTTGGGTTACACATCAATGACATTGTTAGAATTGAATTTACCCCACAAGGTTCACGCGAAACTTTAGATTCCTTATTTTAATGATTACACGCATTGTAAAACTTGAATTCGAAGCAGATAAAATCGAGTTATTTTTAGCTTATTTCGATACAATTAAAAACGTTGTAAACACCTATCCTGGTTGCATCGGGATGAAATTATACCAAGACGTAAAGGACAAGAATATTGTATTTACATACAGTCATTGGGAGGCTGAAACCGATCTTGAAAACTACAGAGTTTCAGAAAAATTTGGAACCATCTGGTCAACCATTAAACCTTGGTTTGGAAATAAACCAGAAGCATGGACTGTTGGAGCATATTTTAATGGATTTGATTGAAATTTCAATAAAAAGACGCTAATTAACAGTTACTTCTTAATAAATGATTAAGGTACTTTAACAAATCTAGACCTTATTGTCAAAAGGAAATCTTATTTTTGAAGTAATAATTCAAAACGTTCAATGAGAGCATTATATTTAAAAGAAATCAGCAGTTTCTTAAGTTCCATAATTGGGTACATTTTTATACTCATCTATTTAATCGCATCTGGCTTATTTCACTGGGTGATAACCGAAAACACAAATTTGCTAGAGGGAACAGAAGCTGATTTAATTCCTTTCTTTAATTTGTCGCCAGTCATTTTCCTTATTCTGATTCCTGCGATTACCATGAGAAGTATCGCTGAAGAAAGAAGAACAGGCACCATTGAATTACTATTCACACGACCAATTTCAGACATAAAAATTCTTTTAGCCAAGTATTTTGCCAGTGTTACTTTATTGATTGTAGCAATCTTACCAACATTTATTTATTACTATTCAATGTACACATTGTCTCAAGACCCAACAAGTTTTGACCATGGTGCAGCAATCACGTCCTACATCGGACTAATACTTTTAGGAGCAACTTTTATTGCCATAGGAATCTTTGCTTCCTCATTTACAAGCAGCCAAATCGTAGCATTTATTTTAGCCATGTTCTTATGTTGGTTGTTTTATGACGGATTTACCTTATTAGGTTCCTTTAATTTAATGGGGAAATTTGATTCTATTATTCAATATTTTGGGATTTCATTTCATTATGACGCCATTAAAAAAGGTGTTATTGACACAAAAAACATTGTCTACTTCTTGTCTGTTATTGTATTCTTCATGTTCGCAGCATTAACGGTAATCAAATCTCTAAAAAAATAACGATGGCTGAAAAGAAAAAGATATTATCAGGGATTTACAACTATACATTTTTAGGAATCATTCTAGCAGCAGCTTTGCTATTGAACATTATTAGTTCTTTTGTATACAAGCGGTTTGACATGACTGAAGACCAACGTTATTCATTGGCAAATGGAACAGTTGATTTTTTGAAAAATTCTGAAAACTTTAAGGGAAGACTAAACATTAAAATCTACCTGCAAGGAAATTTACCTGCAGAGATTGATCATTTTAGAAATGCAGTTGAAGACAAGCTCAAAGAATTTAAGCAATACGCTGGGAACAAAATAGAGTACCAATTTATTGATCCAAACATTGGAACAGATAAGGAGCAACAAATGCTTTTTGAATCATTATGGGCGAAAGGAAAGGGTATTTTACCTATGAACATCGTATACATGAAAGATGGTTCTCAAAGTCAAATGATGTTGTGGCCTGGAGCAGTTATTGAATACGGAGGTTCTACCGTAAATACCATTCAATTATTGCCAGGATCAAAAACAGACAATCCTTATCAATTGAACGGGATGACTGAAATAATTCAGAATGCAATTAACAATTTAGAGTACATGTTAATTAGCTCTTTACGTAGAGCAACTCAGGAATCGAAACCTCGCATTGCATTTTTACAAGGTCATGGAGAGTATAAATTCCCGAACACCCAACGTGTACGCGCCCTGTTGTCGCCATACTACTCGATTGCTGACATCACTTTAAACGATTCAATTCACGCACTTGATGATGTTGACGGATTAATTATAGCACACCCAAGAACGGCCTTCAACGATAAGGATTTATACATCATTGATCAATTTGTAATGAACGGTGGTAGACTGATGTGCTTTATTGATAAAATGAATGTATCTGAAGACAGCCTTGTTAAATACGGACAAACAAATTCAGAAAGATATGACCTAGGAATAGACCGCATGTTGTTTGATTACGGACTAAAAATCAACGATAACTTTGTAATTGACGCAAGATGTGTTCCGAGGCAAGTACCGATGGCACAAAAAGCAATGTTACCTTGGTTTTTCCATGTTTTAGCGACTGCAACTTCTCACCCAATTTCTCGAAATGTTGAGCCCGTAGCCTTGAAATATACGAATGAAATACAGTTTGTAGGTCAAAATCCAAACATTGCCTTAACGCCTATATTAACATCAAGCACCAATTCAACTGTTACAGGTCTAGCTCCAATGATTAGTTTAGGAATGCCATTAAATTATGGAGAGAATCCAGAATTAGTTCCAAATCCTGATAGTGAAACAAATAAAAAATGTTTAGCTGGTCTTGCAGAAGGAAAATTCACCTCATTTTTTAAAAATAGAATTGTTGATGAATTTGCAAATAGTCCTTTAATTAAATACAAAGAAGAAGGTGCAAAAGAAGCTAAAGTTTTCTTGATAGGTAATGGAACAATGCTCGCAAACAAATACGATTCAATGCCTGACAAGTTAGGAACAGGATATTTATTTCGACCGAAACAATTAAACGATTTGCAATACGATGAAGGATTGGTAAACCTAAGAATGCCTCACTTTTTCGGAAATCAAGAATTCATCCAGAACCTATTAGATTATATGATGGGAGACAATTCTGTATTAGATATCCGTTCAAGACAGATTGACATTCATGAAATTAATACAGAAATGGTAAAAGCGGATGCTGGATTCTTTAAATTATTGAACATTGGTTTACCAATAGGAATGATATTACTCCTAGCCTTCGTTATGAATTACATGCGAAAAAGAAAATTCGCCCACTAAAAAAACACGATGAAAAAACTTATTATTTTACTTAGCGCTATTGGTGTAATTGGATTTTTAGGATGGTATGCCTATGACTTAAACAACAACAGCGGAAAATCAGACACAGAGCTGATAGAATTTGCAGTTAATGACATCTCAACGGTTGACAAAGTAATTATTTCCGATCCATTTGGAGGCGTTTTTGAAATTCAAAAAAATGGAAAGACGTGGACAGATAAAGACGGTGGTTGTATCGTTCAAGAAAGTGCTGAATTTATTATCGACGCCTTTAAAAACATTGAATTTAAGGGGTATATTCCAGACAATTCACACAAGAAATTTGTTTCATTGATGTCAGGTCAGCACACCAAAGTGGAAATTTTTCAAAATGGTGAATGGACAAAAACTTGGTACATCGGACCAGCATCTCAAGATCATTACGGACAAGTAATGTTACTAGACTCGAAAGAGCACGGAACAAGTGACATACCCGTTTTAATGAAAATAAAAGGATTGAATGGTATTATTGAACCACGTTTTTTTGCAGACCCAAGAAAGTGGATGTGTACGAATATCTTTAGCATACCAATTTCAGAATTATCGAAAGTAGATGTTAAATTCAACGACGAACCAAAAAGAAGTTTTAGCGTTACCAAAAAAGGAACGTCCTTAAATGTATATCAGCAAGGCAAGAAATTAAATCAAGTAGATACTTCCATGATCTTTCGATACTTGCACAATTACAAAAAAATTCACTTCGATATCCCGAATTACGAGTTAAATAAAAAGCAAATTGACAGTGTAAAACGTACAACACCATTTTGCGTTTTAACAGTAAAAGAAACATCAAATAAAACAACACAATTGCGTTGCTTTAGAATTAAATCGAAAGCAGATGTTCAAGCAGGAATGGCGGAAGTTGTAGACATTGATCGAAATAAATTTTGGTGTCAACTACCGAATGGAGAATTGGTGAAATGTCAATACTTCGTGTTCAACCCATTGTTTCTCGGACATATTTATTTCCCGATGGATTTAACCGGAGTGAAAACACATGACGGAATGTTGGACATTGATGATGTTAATAACTAAAAAATAAAATCAAGCCCTATAACACCGTAAATTCGTGTGTTTTTGATAGCTTTGAAACTATAAAATAAGCGTAAAAATGAATTTTGTAATCTCAAGTACTACTTTACTAAAGCATTTACAAGGAATTTCTGGTGTATTAAGCACAAGTAATACTTTGCCGATTTTAGACAATTTTTTATTCGAAATTGTTGATGGTCGACTTACGATCTCAGCATCTGATCTAGAAACAACGATGCATACTTCAATGGAAGTTGAAGCAAAGGAAGAAGGTAAAATTGCCATACCAGCAAAGTTACTTTTAGATGTTTTGAAAAACTTACCAGATCAACCATGTACGTTTAGCGTTGATGCTACTAATTTTGCAGTAGAAATTGCCTACGACAATGGAAAATCTAAAATGGTTGGATTTAATGGTGATGAATTCCCTAGAACTCCTGAGTTAACGAAATCAAGTTCAATTCGTGTTTCTGGAAATATCATTTCCAATGCAATTAATAAAACATTATTTGCGACAGGAATAGATGATTTACGTCCGGTTATGAGTGGTGTGTTTTGTCAATTTTCACCTGAAAACATTACGTTTGTTGCAACAGATGCTCATAAATTAGTGCGTTATACAAGAACGGATTCACAAGCAGATGGTTCTTCCTCATTCATTCTTCCAAAAAAGCCTTTAAACTTATTAAAAGCCAATTTAAAAGGAGACGAAGAAGTTTCGTTGGAATACAATGATTCAAATGCCATTTTTACATTCAACGACATTGTACTTGTTTGTCGATTAATTGATGGTAAATATCCTAATTACGAAGCGGTAATTCCAAAAGAAAATCCAAATGTACTTACGATTGATCGTTTGCAATTCTTAAGCTCAATTAAACGCGTTTCGATTTTCGCAAATAAAACAACGCATCAAATTAAATTGAAATTGGCAGGTTCAGAATTATCGCTTTCTGCTGAAGATATTGATTTTGCGAATGAAGCGAATGAGCGTTTAACTTGTAATTATGCCGGCGAAGATATGGAAATTGGTTTCAATTCACGCTTTTTGATGGAAATGTTAAACAATCTTGATACCATGGAAGTTCGTTTAGAAATGAGTGAACCAAGTAGAGCAGGATTATTAATGCCCGCTGAAGCAACTGAAAATGAAGACATTTTGATGTTAGTTATGCCTGTTATGTTAAACAGATAAGCTAAATTTAGTTTACAATAATTTAAAAGTCAATCCTTTTGGGTTGACTTTTTTTTTGTCATTATTTCATGT
>Ga0102900_1000892_pt1 | contig 8308 bp, 12 predicted proteins | sample Colrivmeta1555C3_FD_78449 | JGI IMG/M metagenome (GOLD analysis project Ga0102900, IMG submission 78449) | Estuarine microbial communities from the Columbia River estuary - metaG 1555C-3 | ecosystem: Environmental > Aquatic > Marine > Intertidal zone > Estuary | place: USA: Columbia River Estuary...
CATCAATGGAAAAACACCAGCATTACTTACTCTGTCTAGCTCAACGTAGCTACTTAATAAATCATTTGAAGGAGACGTTTGAGTAAGTCTTATTGTTACTTTAGCAATAGATTTATTTACTTTAAATCTTGTTGGTGCGCCGCTTATATCAGTAGAAACTACATATTGCGGGTCTTCCATCTCTATAGTAATTATAGAATCCTCTGAGAACCCATTAATTGGCGAAGTTCCAACAATTACTCCCACCTGAGTGTGATCATAAACCTTATTAGCCATATTCCTTTACCTATTTATTTATTTTTATACTGAAACAGTTCCTTTAATACCGACTATATGTATTGCTCCACTGAGGCGTGCCTCGAAACCGATATTTATTTTTCTAGCCAATCTATCTTCTGGAGTAACAGCTAAAACATCTGGTACGGTTACTTTGATACTTTGTTGGTCAATAATATTCCTCTGGGAAGCTTCGTTTAAAGACGCTCTTACCATATTTTCTAAGATACCGATACCTTGATTAGTCATAGGAATTTTATCTGCATTTAAAAAAGCATTCGCAATTTTAGCTTGCATATTAGCTGTTAACCAGTCACTTCCTTGTACTATATCAATAAACTCGCCCACGGATGTTTTGCCGTCAAACGTGGAGTCTACGCCTCCAAATGAAACATAGAAATTACAGTTATTGGTTTGTAAACCAGCAACATTTGCACTAGTTAACTTGTCAGATGTTGCCCCACTTAAATTTTTATATGCCCAAGTGCTGCTGCCCGCATCTTTGGAGAACATCTTACCAGTCCATGCGGCTTCTGGGTAAGTGTTAGCTGCTAATCCATTATACATAACGTAAGTACGCAGGCGATTTAGGGCTTTTATTTTATAAGCCCTACTATTAGTATTTGCTCCATCTAACATTATTGGGTCTTCATTAGAAACCCCAAAAATCTTATTATCAGCCTCTACTAATGCTGCTATTGCTAATTGATCGGCTTCTACTTTACTTGTTATGACAACACCGTAAAAGTCATTATTTTCTAAAGTGATTTTAGGATAAGACGCCGCAAAAGTATCGGCAGGTTGAGCGCCTATTACTCTTCCTATAAGAAGTTTTGTAGGTTTCACATCCTGTCCAAAATATGAAGCGGCCGCCTTATATTCTGGATTAGCTACATCAGTATAATCTACCGCAACCTCAGACAAACTCCCATAAGACTTTACTAATGGTAATGTTGTTGCTGCTACCGCTTTCTTAGTATCTCCAATAATTAATAAGGTATTTAATGAGGAAGAGTTAACACCTAGAGTTCCTCTTGTAATCTTAATATTAATGTAATTATCTATTAGGCTCATATTAATTCTCTTCAATTAAAATGTTAAGTATCTCTTGTGTAAAACCAAGCGAATGTAAATGCACGTTGTGAGTATCAAGATATATTTTTTTCGTCAAATACATGTATATAACTAAAAAATTATATTTTTGATGAGAAATCAGGTTTTCTAAAAACTTCAGAATACCCACTTTTTCTTCTGCCCTTATTAGTTCGTCATGAACATCAATAATAGTCTTAAAAGGTTCGCTCTCGATTAATTCATTTAGCGTTTCTTTTCGGCTATTTTCTAATGAGTAGTTAATAGCTTTCTGAGTTACTGCATAGTTCCAATCAAGACAAGCTTCAAATAATTTTTTATATTTATCTTCGCCGACTTTAGATATTAAATAAACTTTATCCTCGTCATTGATATGTTCATTTAATGTCTTTTGCTCATATATAGTTTTACCTTTTATATCTTCGGGTAAGCTAATATTTATCGGTAAAACAGATGTTGAATCTATGCTATCTTCTACATTCGATTCAGATTTTTTATGTGATTTTTTACTCATATTTTTATATACCGTTATTTATTTATAATGTATTCTTTATTTAGTCGTGTATCAGTAAGATACAAATGCTCAATAAGACCGACATCATCTGTTCGCTCGTTATTAAAAGCTAATTCTAACTCTAAAATAGCCCTGCTCTCCATTTGCTCGTTTAATGCAACTGGAATAGCTGAAATATGCTTAAGTGTTCGATGTAAAGCTAGTTCACCTCTAAAAATATTATTTTGTAACTCTGTATTAAAAGCACTATACAAATTACTTAAGATAGTTTCGGCTGAATGTAAATTATCACCATAAGATTGAAAACTTGCAGTAGTAACAACGGGGGTTACTACTGTGATAATCCCGCCATTATCTGACGCTTTTATTATCGGCTTTGAAATGTTACGAAATGCACTTAACGATATAACTAAAAATGGCTTCTTTGGCCGAGGAGTACTTTGATTTGCAAAAATAACCGTACAACCAACTAAATTAATAGCGGCAACTGTAAAAGTCTGTAATTTAGAATATATATCGCTAATTATCATCTACATTTTCTTTTATAACTATTACTTCATAATGATTAGTAGGATAGTTTTTTATGTTATCCTTTTTTGTAACTTTTATTACTTGAAACCTATCACCATCTATTTCTACTACATCGGGCTTCCGAAGATTTAATTGCGAGGTTTTTAACTCACTACTTGTATATAAAATATGAGCTTCCTTAGTCCTATAACCTTCTGGCAATGTTTGCAAAATTTCTGCATCAACACCTTGTACACTAGCGGTAATTGTAAAAACTATTTCAGAACCGCTCTCTATCCACGCACCATCAATATAACTACCTTGCGAGACTCTTCTAACAGTTAATGGTTTTCTAAATACATCAAACATTATTTATCTACTATTTTGTATTTTATAGCACGGCGCATTATCCCTGTGTCAATTAGAGTTCTACTGCTTTTCTTTTTAGCTATAGTCGCATCGCTATTAGGAGGCCAGATATTACTATTGATTTTTTCTACTATATCCTTGACCATTTCCGTACCTACTAGCCCTACTGCTACATCTATATTCACAGGTTTATTTTCTATAACTTTATCAACTATATTATTAAGCTGACTATTCCATTTTTCTCCTTGCTCATTGGACGTACTACGTAAAAAAGAACGTTCTGGAACACCTATGCCATATTCATTTGCGGAGGCGTAATCTGCGATTAACTCACCTGTTTCGTCATTTGTACCAGCTCCTGGTAATATGCCCGCTTGTAAGGTTTTACCTTTTAGTGCTTGCAACTTCTTTATAATATCTTTGTAGCCTTTATCTATATCCTTCATTAACAACTCCGAGTTAAAGGGGCAATAATTGCACTTTTTACTAATGCCATATATTTACCACCATAACTAGACATGTCAAATTCAGAAGTAATATTTGAATTAACTGCATAATCAATACTAAGCGCACCTTCTCTTATCGACTTAACCTGACCGCCTGACCCTTTACGTTTTAAGGCTAAATCAATGTTATGAGCCGCTAAATAAACAATTAAATTGTCTAATAGCGGCTGTCTTATCGAAGAACTGATGGACTCTTGGCTAATCGTCAAATGATCTAACAAGAACTGCTCATCTTCCAGTGCAAATTCTGGTGCTATACGCTTTAACCTTGCCAATAATTCCATAACATATAACCGTTTCTTATGTAGCGTTATTCGCTATGTAACAACCCATTGGCTGCCTTATAACAACTCCACCAAACCCAGAAGGACAAATTGTCTCATATCTTAAGTCTATTGCTTGAGGAGGTTTCATTTCAAACCAATTAGAAACGATTGGAGAAATAAAACTCTCAATATTCTTAAACATAAACAAAGAATCTTTTAAGTTTGCCGTACCTGTTCCAGCGGTTAATGCTGTGCCAGCTAATTCTGGAGTAGATATTACTTTAACGTTTTGTGCGCCTTCAAATTGTTGTCTAACAGTCGTCCCGTTAAATGTATTGAAAATCGTAGTATCCATAATGTTATATAATGCAGGAGCAATCAAACAAGTATCGGGAGAGATAACATTATTTGTAACAGTTTTAATAGCATTATAAATAGTCACTAAATTCTGATACATCTGTGCTGCGGTAATCGTGCCAGAGATTTTCCAGTCATTAGCCATCGCAGCCTTAGTTATAAAAGCATTCCCATAGATGCCTGGAATTCCAGAGAGTTTATCGCCGTAAAACCCAAGACTATTCATCAGTTCAAAATTAGAACGCATAGCTTGATCTGCTAACATCCCAATAACATTACGTCTTACCGCTGCCGAGGCCTGAATATCGGCGTCGCTAAAGTAAATTTTACATGCAATATTTACAATAGGAGATTGAAATTCTTTACCACCTACACCTACGAATGGTATGTCATCTACTAGTCCATTATTTGCCGCAATAATTTTAGATTTGCCAGTAGCGTCAAACATTTTGTAATTATATATTGTTTTATATTTCTCAACCATGTGAGGTTTTAGAACTTTAAAAAGCGTAAGTTCATTTTTTAAATTCATGAACTCTTGCGCCTCGTAAGATGTAAGCTCATTAGTAAAAAACATAATCTCATTAGCATCAACCCTTTTACCAGAATAATTCTCTAGAGCTGTATTTGAATAAAAACTTTTCATATATAATACCTGTTTATTGTAATAATTTATTTATTTGGATAGCACAAAGCTGACCAGCTACTGGTACTGTTAGAACAAAACCTAAATCAAGTTGTGTACCACCTGTAGCCGCCGCCGTTTGTGTGGTTATCAACCCTGTAGCCATTGTATAAACTGCTCTAGTTGTACCGACGACGTTTTGTGTGACTGTATTTACTAATATAATTATACGACCAGTCTTAGCTATCGCAATTGGCGAACCGATTGGATAAGAGTTGATGGCTGTTGACATAATCACAGGTTGTTCTCCTGTATTATCTGGTGCTAAAACACCACCGCTTGGTAATTGATTTTGTCTAAGTGCAATACCGATAAAGCTGGTAACCGCTGCTCCAACAGTAGCTAGTTTTACTTGTCTTACTCCGTCTGTACCAAGAATAACAGGTGCGCCGAAAGGTATTGCAGTCTCTGCAATATAGCTATCAACCTGAGCTAATGAACCGTCCCATACGTTACCAAGTAGGAAAGGATTAGAATTTAAACTATTACTAAAATCTTTTTGCATATTATTTACCTGCTTTCATTTGTTTCACGATTTTATCGTGTGTGGTTAAAGTAGTTGATACATCGCACTCTTTACTCAATAAGCTAAAAACTGACTTAGTATCTATGTTAGATGTTTTTAAGTTTGTACCGACAAATGCAGCAAACATTCCTTTTACATAATCATCAGTTTGCTCAGCGAAATCTAAACCGTCAGTTCTATTTGAATTTAAAACAGCAATCATGATCTCTCTATCGCTATGGCTTAGATAACCAAATAAGTCATCCTTCAGAAACGGCATGCTTTGAGCAAAAAGAGATACTCTGTCCATAACCTGCTTAGATATAACGCTATCGACTCTAATTTTCTTTTCTTCTTCTAGTTCTTTTTTTGTTTTATCCCATGCTTTTTCTACATGATCTAATTTACTAGTCTTTGCTTCTAATTGACTTGTTAAAAGTGCTTTATCAGCAATTAACGCATCAATGCGTAGTTTTTTATTTTCTATTTCTTGATCTAAATTTTTTGTATCTAAATTTTGATTGTCTTCTGACATATTAACCTTCTCTTTATTATTAATTGTTTTTAATTCTGCTGCATTATCAAATCTAAACCTAGCATTTCTGCCAGCTCTACCTTTATCTACAACGGCTAAATGATTATAAACTATATTAGTTTGTATATAGTCATAGTCCTCATTGTCATAGTTTCCACTTTTTTTGACTAAAGTAACTTCGTAACCGAGCGATAACTCAACTTTCTTACCGCTAAGGATTTTATCAGTTACATCTTGATGCGTAACTGTGATAGTTGTGATGATATTATCTCCGTCTGTATCACAGTTCTCGCCTGTATAACCGACTTGCAATTGAGCTGCATTTTTTGAATCAACAAACTCAGCAGGGTGGTCGTCAGTTACAGGTATCATCTTCATAGTATCCAAACTATCAGTTTTAAACACCTCATCAGGATGACGCAGTTCTCTTCTTACAGTGCCGTCAAAATTTAGGTATTCAAAGACTCCTGCCCTACTAGCTATCACCTTGCCACGTAAATATCCTTCTTTAGTCTTCTCTACTTTCGGCACTTGGAAAGTATCAAATCTTTTTATTATACTTGTTGCACTTAACTTATTAGACATACGTTTTAAATATTAATTATTGGGATAGAAGTACATCGACATAAAATGTCTTGCGATGGATTACTCAATGTTGCGTTAATCGACAAACGTTGTAACTGCTTCTTATCATTAATGTTGTTTTTATAGATATTGAAATCAAGCCATGAACAAATTTTATTATCTAAAACTTCATGTGAGTGCCTTACTCTCTCATCCTTACTGGTTGACCATTTGTACTCAGTAATGCCTAATTCTAAATTTCTTACTCTTGTTAGATTGCCGTGTAATTTATTGATCTGGTCTCTTGCAATAATAATTGCTCTTTTTTTAGCTATGCCAAAAGACTCAACTAATCTCTTACTCAGTTCGATATGGGTCACGCCAGTTCTAACAGCCGTATATACAATCTCTTCAACCTTTGTGAGCATTTTTTCTGGGATTGTTTTTATTAATCTAACATTCTCGGATACCCACATCCTCATCTCATTTTGAACATGGGTGTTTTTTAGAGTGGGGATTGATTTCTTGACCCCGTTTAATGATTTCTCAACAGCCTTATAATTAAATTTCTCTGTGAGGACTGCAACTCGAGAGATTCTTTTTAAGAAAAGATTTAATTCAGAAACAATTTTAGCTTCGATAAGTTTAATTATATTTTCAAAATCATAATTAAAATCATTATCAATTCTTATGAGTTTCTTATAATCTTCCTCAAAAACACCATCAATAACTAACGACTTTTTTATAAGAAAACTAACTTTTTTAACTAGAGCTAGTAAATACTCCTCATACTTAAGCCTTGCTTCCACTGGAAGATTGACTAATAAACCCAATTTATGCACTTCTTTCTTGCAACATTTTTTCTAAAGTTACTGAATCATCTAATCTGTTTTGACCCAATACTTGTTCTAGAGAACTTAATTGTTCTTGGATTAGTTTAATATCTCTTATTACCAAGGCTTTACGCTCTGGAGTAGCTATTGTTTCTTCACCAGAAAAGTACAAGGTACTGTCGCTATATAAAGCTTGTACATATTTTGGTAAAATTTGAATAATCTCTGCTACGTTCATACAACAACCCATTATCTTCTTAATTTATACTATATATAGTGCAATAAAATATTGCACATACTGTATATAGTATAACAAAATATTATTATAGATCAATGGTTATTTAGTATCTTTAAGGTTATTTTAATCTCTATTAAGCTTGATTTAAGCCGAATAATTTATAAGTCGTGCAATAAATTACTCGGTACAAACGCTTAGTCGGAAATTTGGAGGGTTTGCGGCAGAAAATTAGGATATTGTTACAAATTAAACAGTAACGGGCGGCACATAACTTGCTAAGAACTCTCTAATTTTAGCAATATCGTCTTCTAATTCTACTAAGGTTTTTTCAGAAGCCTCTTTTAACTCCGTAAATTTAGAACTATTTATATCAATATCACTACCAAATATTTGCCAAGTCCAATTTCTTAAATTTTGAGCATCAGACATAAACCAAGAAAGATAGTTTACGGCTTCTGGGTTCATGGGTTTTATTACAGGATCTACTAATTGATTAACTTGTACAATATTGTTATTTTTACTCATATCTTTACCTATTTTTATAATATTATTACTAAATAAACTCTACTACCACTCTTCCGTTACCGCCTCTTAAACCACTACCACTTAATGATCCACCCACACGACCAACCCCATAACCGCTTGAAAAATCACTGTCTGATGCAGCTGCTGGGGAAATTGCAGTGCCAGTGCTATCTGCAACAATTATTGTGCTGCTTTTTCCTGGGAAAGAATTATTGATGTAACCTGAACCGCCACCAGAAGTTCTACCATCGCCGCCCGCACATCCTCCTCCATAATAACCATCTCCTCCTCCACCACAATCATAACTTTGAGCTGTAAGAGTTGTTGTAGCCCCAGCAGCTTGTAAAAAGCCAGCTTGTTGAAATTGAGCAGGCGGTAATGTTTGCGATACTCCACCGCTAGATTGTGTGCCACCGCTTCCTGACAAGTTTCCGTCTTGTCCACTTATTCCACCACCAGCACCAAGATCATTTGTAGAATAACCAGAACCGCCTCCGCCACCACCTGCTATAGCTAATATAGTTCCGCTAGAG
>Ga0102900_1000900_pt1 | contig 8268 bp, 8 predicted proteins | sample Colrivmeta1555C3_FD_78449 | JGI IMG/M metagenome (GOLD analysis project Ga0102900, IMG submission 78449) | Estuarine microbial communities from the Columbia River estuary - metaG 1555C-3 | ecosystem: Environmental > Aquatic > Marine > Intertidal zone > Estuary | place: USA: Columbia River Estuary...
CCGTCCTCAGGGGTTTTATCTTCTGAGTAGTAATTGTAGGAAAGGCTCAGTACACTGACCGTGCCTTCAACGAGTAAACGCGGGTCTAGGCGCTTGTCAAAGTTTCGCTCCATATAGGACATGGAACCGTGAAACCCTTGGCTTAGCCAACGCTCTAAACGAGGTGCCTCTTCCGCTAAAAACCCTGCTTTGGCCACGCCGCAATGCAAAAAGCCAAGGCGCTCAGCCTCAGCCTTGATCAATAATGTGTTTTTAGTGATCGCCGCTGGAGTCAAAACAATCCGGTTTGCTTGCCAGGATCCATTCTACCTAAATGCTGATAGGCCAGAGCCGTCGCTTCTCGTCCCCTCGGGGTGCGCATCAAAAACCCTTGTTGAATTAAAAAAGGCTCATAAACCTCTTCGATGGTCTCTGCATTTTCAGATACAGCCGTAGCCAATGTATTGATGCCTACCGGACCGCCTTTAAATTTATCGATCAATGTGGTTAAAATCTTGTTATCCATTTCATCCAAGCCAAACTGATCGACATTGAGTGCCTTTAGTCCGTATTGAGCAATTGATTGATCTATACGACCGTTCCCTTTGATTTGAGCAAAATCGCGTACCCTGCGCAATAGGGCGTTGCAAATCCTTGGTGTGCCCCTACTGCGACCAGCTATTTCAATCGCTGCAGATAAATCAATAGCTGTTTTTAGTATAGCGGCACTGCGGACGGCAATGGTGGATAATAGTTCGGTGGAATAATACTCCAATCTAGATTGTATGCCAAAACGAGCCCGCATGGGAGCAGTGAGTAGTCCTGAACGAGTAGTCGCACCGATTAAGGTAAATGGATTTAAGTTGATTTGAACCGATCGTGCATTCGGGCCACTTTCGATCATAATATCGATCTTGAAGTCCTCCATCGCGGAGTATAGATACTCTTCAATGACTGGGGATAACCGGTGGATTTCATCAATAAACAAGACATCTCTGGGTTCAAGATTAGTCAACAAACCGGCTAGATCCCCGGGTTTATCTAAAACTGGACCAGAAGTGATTTTAATGCCAACACCCAGTTCATGGGCCAAAATATGGGCAAGCGTGGTTTTACCCAAACCCGGAGGTCCGTGCAACAAGGTGTGGTCTAATGCTTCTTCTCGTAGATTGGCGGCTTGAACAAACACCTGCAGGTTTTCCAATACCTTTTCCTGTCCGGTAAAGTCATCAAAACGCAAAGGCCTAAGGGCCTTTTCAATATCTACTTCCTCTTTGGACAGGTGATCCCCACTAGGGTTCAAGTATTCATTCATCAGGGCTTAATAAGGTGATTAAAACTCTTTTTTGATTAATTGAGCTCGATCAGAAAACACGGGTAAAGAAACCTCAGGCACACCGTAGAGCTTGGTTACGGCATCTCCAGAAAGAGATAGCTGAACTTTTTGAGTCGCAGTAAGTATTGATGAAGTATTATCCTGTTGAATCCACTCGATGACTCCAGCATTAAGCTCTAAACCATCAAACTCAGACTCTCCCTTTAAATGGCCTTTTAAAGTAGCTGTATCCCCTGAGAGCCTGACTTGAGTGCGGTCATTTTGTTCCAAAGAAATATTAGCGATATCTCCGTGAATTATAGCGGTTGACCTACTAGAGGCAGACAAACTCAAAGAAGACCACTTCGTATTTGACTCCAAGCGAGTTCGATCACTTAGGGTAGCCCTTAAGGCTCCCCCCACCCCATGGACAACAAAACTAGCCGATCCTTGAAGCACTAAAGATAAATCCGATACTTCTGGGGTTACAAAGGCGTCAACCATACCCGCTTGTATTTCGATAGATTTAACATCGGGTGTGTATACATCAATATCTAACTGTTTACGTGCTTTTACCTCGTAATACGTAGTGATAGATAGCACACGATCAACCACTTCAAAATGGAAAACTGGAGGCAGATTGTCGTCGGCAGTAAACACCACCTTGGACTCAGGAGCAATTTTTAGGTGAATATTGGCCTCATCCGACAGAATAATTCGGTCAAATGACTCCAGAGGAATAGACGTTTGGGTAACGTTTCTACTGCCGGCTATGGTTGGCTTTTTTTGGCCAAAAGACCAGGCAGTAAACATCAACAAAAAAAGTAAGGGGCGGTAGACTACAGCCATAGTGGTAAAATTTGGTACAATATAAAGTTAATTCATCTATGGGTATAAAAAAAGCCCCGTAAACGGGGCTTTAAATTAATGGTGAAGTACTTCTTCATCGGGGCCCATGGGCTCCGTTTGTGGGATAAAGTCTTGACCTGGAATGATATACTCACCAGATTTACTAGTTTTAGAGTAATCGTAAGCCCAACGGTGTACTTCAGGAATCTCACCAGGCCAGTTTCCATGAATGTGTTCTACTGGAGTAGTCCACTCCAAAGTATTTGAACTCCAAGGATTTTGAGTGGCTTTCTTACCAAAATAAATACTGGAAATAAAATTGTACACAAATACCAATTGTACCAAGGCAGCTATTATGGCAAATACCGTGATCAACACTTGAAGATTGGTCAATTCATCAAACATAGGAAAAGCTGTGTTTTCGTAATATCTTCTGGGCACACCCGCCATACCGACAAAGTGCATCGGGAAGAATACCCCATAGGAAGCAACAGCGGTCACCCAGAAATGCACATACCCCAAGTTTTTGTTCATCATGCGGCCAAACATCTTAGGGAACCAGTGGTAAACTCCGGCAAACAGACCATAAAGCGCCGATATACCCATCACCAAGTGAAAGTGAGCTACTACAAAGTAGGTATCGTGAACGTTGATATCCAAGGTGCTATCTCCCAAAACGATACCGGTCAATCCACCAGTAATGAAGGTAGACACCAAACCGATGGAGAACAACATAGCCGGGTTCATTTGCAAATTACCTTTCCAAAGTGTAGTGATGTAGTTAAATGCTTTTACGGCTGAGGGGATGGCAATCAATAAAGTGGTAAACGTAAATACAGATCCCAAAAATGGATTCATTCCAGACACAAACATGTGGTGACCCCATACTATGGTCGATAAAAACGCAATAGCAATGATGGAAGTAACCATGGCACGATACCCAAAGATCGGCTTACGTGCATTAGTCGACATCACCTCAGAAGTAATCCCCAGTGCAGGAAGTAAAACGATATACACTTCAGGGTGACCCAAGAACCAAAACAAGTGTTCATAGAGCACCGGACTTCCTCCTTGATAATGCAAAACCTCTCCTTGAATAAATATATCTGAAAGGAAAAAGGAAGTGCCAAAGCTGCGGTCCATGATTAATAATAACGCCGCAGATAAAAGGACAGGGAAAGAAACTACACCGATAATCGCAGTGACAAAAAACGCCCAAATAGTTAATGGAAGGCGAGTCATCGACATCCCCTTTGTGCGAAGGTTAATCACAGTCACAATATAGTTCAGCGAACCTAGTAAGGAAGAAGCAATAAAAATAGCCATAGAAACCAACCAGAGCGTCATACCCAATCCAGATCCAGATTGCGCCATGGGAAGTGCAGAAAGTGGTGGGTAAACGGTCCATCCAGCAGAGGCAGGCCCTGATTCAACGAATAAAGAAGATATCATGATTGCGGAAGACAAAAAGAACAACCAGTAAGAAACCATGTTCAAAAATCCGGAAGCCATGTCGCGAGCACCTATCTGCAAGGGGATTAACAAGTTACTGAATGTTCCTGACAAACCTGCAGTAAGCACAAAGAACACCATGATGGTTCCGTGGATGGTCACCAAGGAAAGATAAATATCTGCATCCATAACCCCGTCAGGAGCCCATTTACCCAACAAGGCCTCAAAGATGGGGAAAGACTGTCCAGGCCAAGCCAACTGCATTCTAAACAGGATCGACATAGCGATACCGATAAAGCCCATAATCAAACCTGTGATCAAGTACTGCTTAGCAATCATCTTGTGATCCATGCTAAAGATGTACTTAGTGATAAAAGTTTCCTTATGGTGGTGGTGTCCGTGGTCGTGGTCTTCTACGTGATCGTGAGCGTGTGCAGACATAGGTATAAATTTAAACTGTAAACCGTTTTAATTATTCAATAGTTGGTTGAGCTTCCACTTCAGTGGTGGCCGTGGTATCCTTTTGCATAGAAACACCAAAGGTTGTTTGTTGAGCAAGCCACTTCTGGTAGTCCTCAGGTGTATCAACGACAATTTTCATTTGCATGTTGTAGTGTGATTTACCACAGATTTTGTTGCAAAGCAAAATGTAATCAAACTCCCATGGATCATTGTTGGGAATACCCTGTGCTGCACGCTGAGCGCGAAGCGCATTGGTTCTTTTAACTTTTTCAATAGTCTCGGGACGTTGACGCATTTCAGCAGTAGTCTCTGTAGGTGTGAATGCAAACTCGGTAATCATACCTGGAACACAGTTCATCTGTGCGCGGAAATGGGGCATGTACGCTGAGTGCAATACATCTTGAGAACGCATTTTAAACAATACTTTTTGACCTACTGGAAGATGAAGTTCTTTGACAACAATATCGTCAGTTGCATTAGGGTCTTGGGTATCGACACCTAAAATATTGGCGTTATCAATATCGATCAAACGAACATTGGCGTCTCCTAAAACGTTGTCCGCTCCCGCATATCGGGCAGTCCAGTTGAACTGCTGCGCATATAACTCAATGACAATAGGATCTTCGCCCTCTTTAGGATTCATGATATCATTCCAAGTGTACAAGCCCCAAAGGATAAGACCTGTTAAAACTACTACCGGAATAGAAGTCCAAATTAACTCAAGCTTATTATTGTCGGCAAAATACAGGGCTTTTTGGCCAGCCTTACCTCGGTACTTAAACGCAAAGTAGTGGAGTAAAACTTGTGTAATGGCCATCACAAAGAAAATGATTACAAAAGACACCAACATCAAGTTGTCGTATTCAGCTCCGTGTTCAGATGATGCAGCAGGCAACAAGAACTTTCCGTACTTGTAAAAACTAAAAAAAGTAAGACCGTAAATAAACACCAAAAAGGCAAACATCAAATAACCATTATATTGGTTGTCTTGGTCATCAGCAATTTGGGTAGGCTCAGACTTCATCTGAGAAAGTTGGAAAATCTTGGTCAATTGCCAAATGGCTAAACCGACTAAGGCAACTACAGCTATGGATAATAAAACAGTCATCGATACAATAGATTACTTGAAATTAGTAATGAAAATGTTTGCTCTCTTCAATAAGAGGATGGTTCTTAGGGGTAATTGGCGCACTGGCAATTGAAGTAAAGACCACGAAAATGAACAATCCAGCAAAGAAAGCTACAGCAGCCAACTCGGTAAGTCCAAATGATGCTTGGTCACCAACAGTAGCTGGCATAATCATGTGATACACATCAAAATAATGGCCCACTAGTATCACTATTCCTGCCATAACAACCAACCAATTTAAACGTTTGTAATCGCTATTCATCAAAAGCAATAAGGGAAGAAGGAAATTCATGGCAATCATCCCAAAATAACCCACTTTGAAATCTTCTATGCGGGTGACAAAATAAGTGACTTCCTCAGGAATGTTTGAATACCAGATCAACATGAATTGAGAAAACCATAAATAGGTCCAGAAAACACTGATACCGAACATGAATTTGGCCAAATCATGAATATGGCTGTCATTCACATCAGGTAATAATCCCTTAGATTTAAGGTAAATAGTTACCATGGCAATCACCGTAATGCCAGACACAAACAAAGAGGCAAAAACATACCATCCAAACAAGGTACTGAACCAGTGAGGGTCAACACTCATGATCCAGTCCCAAGACATCATGGACTCAGAAATCAAGAACAACACTAGAAAAGCAGCCGATAGTCTAAAGTTTTTAACAAATGAACCGGTGGTGCTGTCGTTGTCTTCCGCCAGAGAAAACTTGCGAGATAATTTCTGATAGCCAATCCAGATCCCTAAATAGATAACAGAACGAATTAAAAATCCAGGTACATTTAAAAATCCAGACTTACCTTGAATCAATTCATCATGAGCAACTACCTCAGGGTCCATCCAGACAAATAAATGGTTGAAGTGAAGGGAAGTTAATACCAAGATGACCAATAAAAGTATTCCTCCAGGCAACAAATAAGAAGTAATCCCCTCCATAACTCGGAACAACAAGGGTGACCAACCTGCCTGAGCGGCTCGGTTGATACCATAGAAAGCCAATACGCCGAGCGATATCATCAAAGCAAACAAGGCAGCTACATAAATTGCCGCCCAAGGTTTATTCTGAAGTTGATGTAGAAGGTGTGTATCGTGGTCTGCCGTGTGAGATTCATCAGTTGAAGCAGCGTGACTAGATTGGCCACCTACCTCGATTTCATGACCTTCAATAACCACGACTTGTTTTTCGTCCGCTGGAGCTACCTCATGTGACTCAGCTTCACCGTGTGTATCGTGAGATACAACCATTGACTTGGCTTGTTCAACAGTCTTGGGGGCAGACCATAAACCTAGGGCCATACCCAAAGCCCCAAGTACCATAAGTACGAGAGCAAAAGTTTTTAGACGCTTAGAAAAAGTATACATGTTGAACAGATTATTTTGTTAATTCTTGTTTGAGTTGCATCACATAATTGGCTACTAACCAACGCTCATTTTCATTGAGCTGTGAAGCGTATGAACCCATAGCATTGATACCGTAGTAGATCACATGGTAAGTACTCCCTACAGTAATGTCTCTAGCTGCATCAGCGTAGCTAGGAACACCGAGAATTTTTTCTCTTTGCACCAAAGTTCCTTGACCATCGCCTTTGGTACCGTGACATGTAGCGCAATAAGCATCATACAAGGCTTTACCGGAGGCAGCCGCTTTATCATCAAATTCAGCCATGCGGTTGGGTTGAGTACGCGAAGCTATTTTACCGTCAACGGTATTGGCCAGCTCATAAGGAATATGACCACGAGCTATGGTATGATCAGCTGGAATTCCAGCAGCAGTCCCGTTGGGTAAAAAGGGCACTGCTTGGTAGGTTTCATAACCAACAGCATAATACATATCAGGAAAATACTCATAGTTGCGTTTGGTCTTGTCTGTGTGGCAAGAAACCAATAACAACGCACTAAATAAAAGGCCTAGGATTTTTTTCATATCGTTCATAGTACTTACGAATGCTTTTCTGATATATTGATTTCAACCGCCCCTGTTTCTTCCAAAAGCGCTCTGAGTGACTCTTCGTTGTCATGTACGGAAATTTCCATCACAAAGTGATCATCTGTAGAACGAACATCAGGATTTTCGGCTTTTTTAAACGGCCATAGTCTGCTGCGCATGTAAAAAGTGATCACCATTAAGTGAGCTGCAAAAAAGACAGTCAGCTCAAACATGATAGGAACAAAGGCAGGCATATTTTCCAAATAACTGAAACTTGGTTTTCCGCCAATATCTTGAGGCCAATCTTGAATCATAATAAAATTCATCATCGTAATCGCCACAGACAAACCTACGATACCGTATAAAAATGCGGCAATAGCAATACGTGTAGGGGCTAGACCCATAGCCTTATCTAAACCGTGAACGGGGAATGGGCAGTAAACTTCATCGATGTGGTGGTGAGCAGCACGCACCTTTTTAACGGCCATCATCAAGATGTCGTCATCGTTATACAAGGCGTGAATTACTTTGTTGGCCATAACTTATTCTTCCTTTTTAGTTTTAGCTGCTTTAGTCGCTTTAGCCTTCTCAGGCATCGTGTACAATGGCAGACCAGCATCTCTTAATTTTTTGTATTTCTCCCCTGAAGACTTCAAGATAGTTTTTACTTCAGCCTGGGCAATCACAGGGAATGTACGGGCGTAAAGCAAAAACAAAACAAAGAAGAAACCTATAGTACCGATAAAAATACTGATGTCGACAAAAGTTGGAGAGAACATGGTCCAAGAGGACGGTAGGTAATCTCTGTGCAATGAGGTAACGATGATCACAAAACGCTCAAACCACATTCCGATGTTTACTACAATGGAAATAAAGAAAGAGAACATGATGCTGGTTCGTAAACGTTTAAACCACATAAACTGAGGAGAAAATACGTTACATGTCATCATCGCCCAATAAGCCCAAGCATAAGGACCCGTAGCTCTATTGAGGAAAGCGTACTGCTCATACTCAACCCCTGAGTACCAAGCCATAAATAATTCGGTGATGTAGGCGCATCCAACGATGGAACCCGTGATCATGATCACTATATTCATCAATTCAATGTGTTGTACCGTAATGTACGCCTCCAAGTTGGAGACCTA
>Ga0102900_1000904_pt1 | contig 8234 bp, 9 predicted proteins | sample Colrivmeta1555C3_FD_78449 | JGI IMG/M metagenome (GOLD analysis project Ga0102900, IMG submission 78449) | Estuarine microbial communities from the Columbia River estuary - metaG 1555C-3 | ecosystem: Environmental > Aquatic > Marine > Intertidal zone > Estuary | place: USA: Columbia River Estuary...
GCGGGATTAGGGGATTTCGTGGCAATATGCCGTTTGTTTATGACAAACAAAGGAGATAAGCATGGCGATTCACGCAGTTAAATTTAAGACTCCCGGTGGCCCTGAGAACCTCGAGTGGGTCGAAGTCGAGGTTGGCGAGCCCGGTGCGGGCGAGGTCCGCCTGCGGCATCACGCCGTGGGTTTGAACTTCATCGATGTCTACCACCGGACGGGTCTGTACCCGATGCCTCTGCCCGCAGGCTTGGGTATGGAAGGCGCTGGTGTTGTTGAGGCGGTTGGCAGTGGTGTGACGCACCTGAAGGTCGGTGACCGCGTCGCCTATGCTGCAAACCCACCAGGCGCCTATGCTGAGGTGCGTGTGATGCCCGCCATGAACGTGTGCGTCCTACCAGACAACATCAGCTTCGAGACCGGTGCGGCGATGATGCTCAAAGGCCTGACCGCACAGTACCTTCTGAAGAAAACCCATCCCGTTGGAGGGCTCCAGGCAGGCGATCACGTGTTGTTCCATGCCGCGGCAGGTGGCGTGGGTTTGATTGCGTGTCAGTGGGCGAAGCATCTCGGTTTGAACCTGATCGGGACCGCTGGATCCGATGAGAAGTGCGCGCTCGCCAAAGCGCATGGTGCCGCGCATGTGATCAACTACAAGACGCAGGATTTTGCCAAAGAGGTCAAAGAGATCACGGGTGGCAAGGGTCTGAAGGTGGTGTACGACTCAGTCGGAAAAGACACATGGGAAGGGTCCTTGGCCTGCTTGGCACCGTTCGGCTTAATGGCAAGTTTCGGTAACGCTTCCGGTCCCGTTGACCCCATCTCACCGGGCATTTTGGGCCCCAAAGGGTCGCTCTACCTGACGCGCCAGACACTGTTCACGCACATCAGCAGCCGTGAGGCCACGCAGGCGATGGTGGATGATTTATTCAGTGTTGTGAGCAGCGGCGCGGTTCAAATCAAGATTGAACAACGCTATGCGCTCAAAGACGTCGCGCAGGCTCATCGCGATCTGGAAGCCCGCAAGACAACTGGCTGCACCATCCTCACGGTGTAAGCCAGTCGCCGTTGGCTCGCGGGCTCAGGCGGTGGTTGCCAGTGGTGCAACCACCTCGAGCGCGCGCTCAAGTGTGGCAACGGCCGCATCGCTGTCGTGCCACTTGTCGAGCCCAAACAGACCGATACGGAAGGTCATAAAGTCAGGTCCTTCGTCGCACTGCAGCGGAACCCCCGCTGCTGTTTGCAGGCCGACGTCCAAGAACTTCTTAGACGACTGTAAACCTGGGTCAGTGGTGAAGCTGACCACCACGCCAGGGGCTTGGAAGCCCTCAGCCGCGACCGAGACGAAGCCGTAGTTTGTCAACAGTTGGCGAACCTTTGTTCCCAACGCGCGCTGTTCATCACGGACACGATCGAAGCCATAGGCCTCTGTCTCGAGCATGGTGTCGCGCAAGCGGGTGAGTGCGTCTGTTGGCATGGTGGTGTGGTAAGCGTGGCCACCCTTTTCGTAGGTCTCCATGATGACCAGCCATTTTTTCAAATCCATCGCAAAGGTGGTGCTTTGGGTCTCTTCGATTGCCGCCCGTGCGCGCTCACTGAGCATGACCATGGCGCAGCAGGGCGAGCTGCTCCAGCCTTTTTGCGGCGCACTGATCAACACGTCAACGCCCGTCGCTTGCATATCCACCCAAATGGCACCCGATGCAATGCAGTCCAGTACGAACAGGCCGCCCACCTTGTGTACCGCATCGGCAACCGCTTTCAGGTAACCGTCGGGCAGGATCATCCCGGCGGACGTTTCAACGTGGGGCGCAAAAACAACTTTAGGCTTCTCGGCCTCGATTGCCGCGACGACCTCGTTGATCGGCATGGGTGCCCAAGGCGACTGGCTCTCCTTGGATTGTGGACGCGCTTTACAAACGCTATGGGTGGCGGGAATACGGCCCATATCGAAGATTTGCGTCCAGCGGTAGCTGAACCAGCCGTTGCGGATCACCATCACGTGTGCATCTTGCGCAAACTGGCGGGCAACAGACTCCATACCAAACGTACCGCTGCCTGGTACCAAAACCACGCTGTGAGCCTTGTAGACATTTTTCAGCATTCGGCCGATATCACACATCACACCCCCAAATCGCTTCGACATGTGATTCAGTGAGCGGTCGGTATAAACGACCGAGAACTCCATGAGGCCATCGGGATCAATGTTCGGTAGCAAAGCAGGCATGAGTGGTCTCCAGTTTTGGTTGCGTTTTACGCGGCTACGCGCTCTCGACGCCAGCGGCGAATTTCATCAAAGATTAACAGAGTTGCGCCAATGGTTATGGCGCTGTCCGCAACGTTGAACGCGGGAAAGTGGCCATTGTAAAAAAGGCCATCCAATAGAGGGGCGTGGAAGTCGAGAAAGTCGACCACGTAGCCGTATGCCATGCGATCAATCAAGTTGCCCAAGGCGCCGCCCAAAATGCACGAGAGGCTGATGGAGATCAGCCGCTGAGTGGGGTGCTGCCTGAGCATCCAGGTCAGCCATGTCGCCGCAACCACTGCGATGGCAGCAAAAAACCACCGTTGCCAGCCATCTTCACCCGCCAGAAAAGAGAACGCAGCGCCGTGGTTATGCACCCGGACAATGTTGAAGAAGCCCGTCACCGAGAAACCATCCCCGAGGGCCATGGTTTCAACAATCAGCCGCTTGGTGGCTTGGTCGATGACGACCAGCAGGCCGGCCAAAGCCAGCCATCGTTTGAACAGACGCTGGCTGTCACCCTGGCCCGTTGGGGTTGTCATGCCACGCGACGGGGCTCATCTTGCCCTGAAAGGTTACCGGCACACCGCAGGCATGCACCGGGATAAGCTGCATCGTGCCCAACGTCAGGGGTGTAGTGCCAGCAGCGCTCACACTTCTGTGCATCAGTCACCTTGACTGTAACGGCCAGTGCGTCACCTGCCACCAATGCAACCGCAGAGGTGATAAAGACGAAGCGCAGATCATCACCGAGCGCTTGCAAGATCTCAAGGTCTTGCGCAGGGGCCGTGATCGTGATTTCCGCTTGCAAGGACGCGCCCACTTTGCCATCGGCACGCAACGATTCGATGGCCTTGTTAGCCGCTTCCCGGATGTCGCGGATGCGGTTCCATTTGGCGAGCAGCGCCTCATCGATGTCTGGTAGTTCCCAGTAGGTTTGAATGAAGATACTACCGGCCTCGGGCGCCATGACCTGCCAGGCCTCCTCGGCGGTGAAGGATAGGAACGGTGCCATCCAGCGCAACATGGCTTGATTGATGTGCCAAAGGGCCGTTTGTGCGCTGCGGCGTGCCAACGATTTGGGCGCCGTTGTGTAGAGGCGGTCTTTCAGGACATCCAAATAGAAAGCGCCTAAATCTTCAGAGCAATAGACCTGCAGTTTTGCGACCACAGGGTGGAACTCGTAGGCGTCGTAGTGCGCCAAGATATCGCGTTGCATGCGCTGAGCACGGCTCATCGCAAACCGATCGATTTCCAACATGTCGCCCCATGCCACAGCATCGGTCGCTGGATTGAAGTCACTGGTGTTTGCGAGCAAAAACCGCATGGTGTTGCGGATGCGGCGGTAGCTGTCAACCACACGAGCCAAAATTTTGTCGTCGATGGCCAAGTCGCCAGAGTAGTCTGTGGCCGCGACCCATAGGCGAATAATTTCAGCGCCCATCTTGCTGCTGATTTCTTGTGGCGCGACCGTGTTACCAACGCTCTTACTCATCTTCCGGCCTTGGCCGTCGACGGTGAAGCCGTGGGTTAACAGGCTTCGATACGGCGCACGGCCGTACATCGCACAAGCGGTCAGCAATGACGAGTGGAACCAACCGCGGTGTTGGTCGTGACCTTCCAAGTAGAGGTCGGCCTCGGGGCCTGATTCATGGCCGCTTCCCGCGTGGGAGCCCTTCAGGACGGTGGTGTGTGTGGTGCCTGAGTCGAACCACACTTCCAAAATGTCGGTGCTCTTCGTGTAGGCCGCGGCGGTTTCCGCCGGTTCGCCAATCGCACTCAGGATATCGGCCGTGGTGGCCTGGCTCCAGGCCTCAATACCGCCTTTTTCGACGATATCTGCCGCCACGTCGATGATCTCGGGGGTGCGGGGGTGCGGCTCGGCGGAGTCGACGTGTAGCAGAAATGGCAACGGGACGCCCCAGCTGCGTTGCCGGCTGATGCACCAATCGGGCCGGTTGGCAATCATGTCGCGCAAGCGCGCTTTGCCACTTTCCGGATAGAAGTTGGTGTCGTCGATCGCAGCCAATGCCATTTTCCGCAAGGTCTCGGGCGCTTTGTCCACCGTGAAGATGCCGTCTCCCTCGTCCATCCGCACAAACCACTGGGCCGCCGCACGGTAGATGACGGGTGTCTTGTGCCGCCAGCAATGGGGGTAGCTGTGCGTGATGTGGGTGGTGGCCATCAGGCGGTTGTTGGCGCCAAGGACAGCGATGATTTCGGGGCACGCCTTCCAGATGTCCATGCCGCCAAAAAGAGGCAGGTCAGGCTCGTATTCGCCGCCCCCTTGCACCGGGTTCAAAATTTGATCGTAGGCCAGGCCGTTAGCCATGCAGGAGTTGAAGTCGTCAACACCGTAAGCCGGCGCTGAGTGAACGATGCCGGTACCGTCCGATGCGGTCGCGTAGTCGGCCAGGTAGACCGGTGACAACCGTTGGTAGCCGGCGTCAACGTCAAACAAGGGGTGTTTGAAATGGATGTGGTCCAGTGCCTTACCGGCGCAAGTGGCAACCACGTTGCCCGTCAGTTCATACCGCGTCAAACAGGCCTCGACCAGTTCTTCGGCCAACACGAGATAGCCGCGAGGCGTCTCGACCAAGGCATACGTTAGGTCGGGGTTGACATTGAGGGCTTGGTTGGCGGGGATGGTCCACGCGGTCGTGGTCCAGATGACCGCGAAGGCCTCCATGGTGGGGTTCGGCAGTGCGGAGAGGCCAAACGCGTTGGTGAGTTTGTCGGTTTCAGCACAAGCAAACGCCACATCAAGGGTCTGGCTTTTCTTATCCGCGTATTCAATTTCAAACTCGGCCAAAGAGGAGCCGCAGTCGAAGCACCAGTAGACAGGTTTCAATCCGCGATAGACGAAACCACGTTCCATGACGCGCTTGAACGCACGAATTTCGTTTGCCTCAGTGGCGAACGCCATGGTCTTGTATGGGTTGTCGAACTGACCCAATAAGCCCAGACGTTTGAAGTCGGCCATTTGTTGCTCGATTTGTTCTGTCGCAAATGCGCGGCTTTTCGCCTGCATGTCTTCGCGCGCCAAGCGGCGACCGTGGATTTTTTCAATCGCATTTTCAATCGGTAAGCCGTGGCAATCCCAACCGGGGATATATTGCGCATCGAAGTCGGCGAGCTGACGCGACTTGACAATCATGTCCTTCAAGATTTTGTTAACGGCATGTCCGATGTGCAGCTTGCCGTTCGCGTAGGGTGGCCCGTCGTGCAAAATAAAGCGGGGTTTACCAACGCGGGCATCGCGCAAGCGTTTGTAAGTGCCTTGCTCGTCCCATGCCTTCACCCAGCCTGGCTCACGCTTGGGCAGATCACCACGCATGGGGAAGGGGGTGTCTGGCAGGTTAAGGGTTTTGCGGTAGTCGACTTTATCGGGGGCTTGCTCGGACATGGTCTGTGTGGAATGGAAAAAATAGGTTCTATAAATCTAAGAAAGCGCGTGCGTCGCCGCAGTCTTGTTGGATGCCGGCGATCAACGACTCCAAGCCATCGTACTTGCGTTCGTCGTGCAGTTTGTGCAGTAAATCCACAGCGATGATCTTACCGTAGGCCTCCCCATCAGGGCGTTGCGTCTCGAGATTGGCAGGCCAGGTGAGGCAATGGGTTTCGAGCAGAACCCGGCCGCCATTGACGTCTGTTGGATCTAAAGAAGGGCGAATACCCAAATTGGCGACACCCGGAATGGGCTCAGGTGCCAAGCCGTGTACCTGCACCACAAAAATACCGCTTGCCGCTGGCTTCCAGTGTTGGAAGCGCAGATTGAGCGTGCGGAAGCCAAGTTCCCGGCCGAGTTTGCGGCCGTGTACCACGTGCCCTGAAATGCGGTAAGGCCGGCCCAGCAGCGCTTGCGCGTCGGCCATTTGGCCCTGGCTCAGCGCCTCACGAACGGCAGAGCTGGAGACGCGCAAGCCGTGAACCTCGTAGCTCATCATGCGTGCGACATCAAAGTTCAAGTGGGCCCCCATGCTGTCGAGGAGTGTGTAGTCGCCTGCGCGCTTGGCACCAAACCGAAAGTCATCGCCCACCAGCACATATCGCACGCCTAAGGCGCTGACCAAGGTGTCTCGAATGAAGCTTTCGGGCGACTGGTTGGCGATGGTCGCGTTGAAGGGCAGCACGATGCACTGATCGATACCGCAGTCACGCAACGCTGCCAGTTTGTCACGCAGCGTGGCGATTCGCGCGGGCGCGAGCTCAGGCTTTTGGTAATGCTGGGCGAAGTAATCACGCGGGTGTGGCTCAAACACCATCACGCAGCTCTGAACGCCGCGCAGGCGTGCCTCATTGGTGAGCAATGCAAGCATCGCTTGGTGACCGCGATGGACGCCATCGAAGTTCCCGATCGTGAGCGCGCATGCTGACGCCAACCGAGAGTTGCTGCCTTTAACGGGGACGCCGTGGAATACTTTCATGCGAACTTCTAACGTGACCGCGGAGCGGGGATTGGCGGCCCTTAAACCGCTTCAGGACGCTGGATAAGCTCGATTTTGTAGCCGTCTGGGTCGGTAACAAACGCAATCACTGTGGTGCCGCCTTTGACTGGACCCGCCTCCCGGGTCACACGCCCGCCAGCAGCACGAATTTTCTCGCACGCCGCATAGGCATCTTCAACCGCTAGCGCGATGTGGCCGTATGCGGTCCCCATCTCGTAATTTGTTTGGCCCCAGTTGTAGGTGAGCTCAAGCTCTGCGTGGTCGGGATTTTTGCCGTAGCCAACAAAAGCCAGCGTGTATTTGTATTCCACGTTTTCTGACTTGCGAATGAGCGTCATGCCCAACACGTCTGTGTAGAACTGGATCGAACGATCGAGATCGCCCACTCGGAGCATGGTGTGTAAAAGTCGCATGGCGTTATGGATTGAATTTATTTGGGATCGAAAATGAGACAGGTTGTTGTGCCGTGGGCGTATAGCTTACCGTCTGCGTCGATCAGTTTGCCCTCGGCGGTTGCCATTTGCCGGCCAACGTGAATGACACGGCCGACAGCCCTGAGTTTTGGCGTTTGTCCGATGCCCCTGACGAGGTTAACGCTCAGCTCAGCCGTTGTGTACAAGCGTCCCTTTGGGATTTTTGTATGCACGGCGCAGGCCATTGCAGAATCCAGCAGGGTTGCGTACCAGCCGCCATGAACACCACCCATGGGGTTTAAAACCGCTGGGCTGGGCGTTCCTTGGAAAATCACTTCGCCGTCCGCAACAGAGACCAACAAAAAGCCCAGCGTTTGACCAATGGATGGCGCGGTATAGCGCCCGCAAAGAATACCTTGCATGATCGCCAAACCAGAGTGGTCTTTAACGATCTCGCTGGTGACGTAGGCCATCCCCTCGCCATTGCGCTTGGCTTCTGCCAAGCGCAATTTAAGGGCTTCTTCCTCTTCAATCCATTGGTTGAGTGCGTTCCCTGTCATGGTCGTGCCCATTGGGTTTATGGCATTTCGATTTACTTGATGCGGCCAAAGCTGGTGCGCAAGGGGTCCGCAGGTCCGCGATTATTGCTGGGTTGCTGACCGCGGCCGCCGCCGGGTCCGCCGCGCCGATTGCCGCCGTTACCGCGACCACGCTCGCTCATGGCATCAATGCTGGTGCGCAGGGGATCCGGTTGACGCGCACCACCACCATCACGGGCGCCATCGCGATTGCCTTGGGGTGCCCGCCGGGGAGCGTCGCCAAAGCCGCCTTCGGGGCGACGGTCACCGCGTGGTGCGAAGCCTTGTGGCGGTTGACCACCGGCGAAGCCGGCACCACCACCACCACCACCGCGACGGCGGCGTTTGTTACGTGAGCCGCCATCTGGTCGGTCGCCAGCTGGGCGATTACCGTCGGCGTGTTCACCAGCAGGCGCACCGCTCGGGCCTGCCGCTTTGGGCGCGCGTCGGGCGGGCTGTGCGGTCTTTTTCTCCCGCATGCGCGTCATCATTTCTTGACGTGCATTTTTTGCCGCCGCTGCCATCACATCACGCGATGGTGGTTTACCCAGGCCGCCCC